>ENA-ORTY01000135-ORTY01000135.1-human-gut-metagenome-genome-assembly--contig:-NODE-135-length-93463-cov-6.562040_pt1 | contig 93463 bp, 84 predicted proteins | sample MGYA00241917_ERZ509198 | MGnify/ENA primary metagenome ERZ509198 (study PRJEB26280, sample SAMEA2338857) | human gut metagenome | biome: human gut; feature: human-associated habitat; material: faeces...
TAATAGAAATGCTGGAACAAGAAGTACAAATAGTGCTCCGCAGACGAGAGTTACTCCTATTGAACAAGCTCCTGCTACTACGGCTGCAACTAAGGCATCTAAACCAGCTACAAGTTCTGCCCCCCGTAGGAGAAGTGGAAGTAGCAAATATACTAAAGCTGCTGCGACTGCTACACCTACTGCTGCTCCTAAATTTGCAAGTCTTGATAGTATGATGCAAGGACTTCCTACTTTATCAAGAAATACTCCAACTACGATACCTACTCGTACTGTTGATGGCGCAAGTACTAATGCTGGCGTTCCTGATACTATTAGTTCTCCTCGTAAGAGACTTGCTTTATTTGATAAACTTGACACTAATGATATTATAGGTCTTGGTGCTAATCTTGCTGGTACTATTGCAAGCGGTATTAATACTCGTAAAGCACTTAATAATATGGAAGCTCCTCCTCAACCTAATTCTGTTGTAGCGTCTAATCTTAAAACTGATTTTAACATTAGTCCACAACTTGGAGAGATTGAAGAGAATGCTCGTCGTATGACTAACGATATTAATGCTAATACTTCAAGTAGTAGAACTCGTCTACAAAGACTTCAAAGAACTCGTAATCAAGCACAAAATTCTAAGAATAGTCTTCGTGGACAAAAAGAGAACATTGAAACACAACTTATTAATCAAGATAGATTAAATAAGCAAGGTGTTAGAGCTACTAATGTTGCTGCTATGAATGATTGGCAAAATCGTAGCGCTGCTTTTCGTAATAGTATTCGTGAACAGAAAGCAAGTTCTCTTAATAATGTATTTAGTGGTATTAATGCAGGACTTCAAGATATGCTTAGTCGTATTGAAAATCGTAGAAATTATAATAATACTCTTGGTATCTATGATGCTACACATCCTAATGTTGACCGTAGATTGTTTACAAGTAAAGGTGTTACATTTTAATATTGATAGTTATGCCAATAGAGGAATTTAATCAGGTATTTAGACCTGTTGTTAATCCAGTTAATCTGGATGTTGCTGGTAAAGCTTATGATACTCTTGAACAAGGTCATCTTAAAGCTATTGATACAGCATCTGCCGTTCAAGCTGAACTTGCTAAACTTGATTTAAACGAGGCAGAAGATGAATGGAGACAACAACAAGTTAATAAAATAAGGAGTGCTGTTACAGATAACAGCATTTACGGTAATGCTTACGGTGCATTAGATGATGTTATTCGTGAAAATGGTGCTATAATGTCTAATCCGGGTATGATTGGTAGACTTCGTGCTCAACAGGATTATAAAAAGTATATTGATAATCTTGATAAACGTACTGATATTCCTGAAGATTATAAAGCTTATTATAAAGAAATGAATAAGTATAATTATAAGGATGTTACTGATGATAAAGGAAATATTATTAGTGGAAGTAAATGGCAACCTACTGACCAAGAGGTTAGTACTGTTCCAATGAATCAAATTCTTGACCAAGCTCTTAAATGGGCAGCTAAAGAATCTGGTGGTGGTAGTCAAACGAGATGGCTTGATGCTCAAGGTAGAGTTACTAATGATATTACTAAATCAGTTACCGGTGAGATTTATTCAGCAAGTAGTAACAAATGGGAACGTCTTACTAAAGATAAACTTGCTGCTGCTGTTTCTGCTGTAATTGAAAATACTCCTGGAGCTAAAGCAAGTCTTGAACAAGATTATAAGATTGCTAAATGGAAGTATGATAAGAGTGGTGGTAACAATCCTGATATAACAGATAAAGACGGTATTCTTCTTACTCCGGAACAATATCTAACTAAGAGAGTTGACCCGTTCTATAAAGCTGCTACTTATTATAATCAAACTTCTGATACTAAATATGGTGAAGCTTGGAAAGCCCAATTAGCTCTTGCTAATAAACAAACCGCTGGTGGCGGTCAATATGGTAATCCTCGTGGAGCTGATATTCTTAGTACTACTACAAATCCTGTTCGTATTGAGAATTTTGTTCCATCTAAAGCCCAAGCTGATATAACATCAAGTAAACAGAGTCTTGCTAACTTACTTAAAGGAGCTAATCCTAATCTTGAATTTAATCTTGATGGTCAGACTAATGATGCTATTAAGAAACTTATTACTGATAATATTACTGACCCAATGGAAAAGCTTAGAGCTTTACAGAATCTTGAAACTATTCAAGATAATCAAGAATATCTGAATACTCTTAAAGCTGGTCAAGACCCTGATATAGCAAATGCATTTGATACATATAATGCTATTGTTAGTATGAGTGATTTACCGTCTGTTGAGAATAATAAATATTCTAAAGATTATGCTACTCGTGTTAATAATTTATACGGTAGTAATGGTCAAGCTATTCGTCAATACTTTGCAGATGATGATATATATGATGAATTTATTGCTAATGTTGGCGGTGAAAAGAAAGCCGAAGCATTAGGTATTAAATTTGGTAGTAAAGACGGTAAGAAGTATGTTGAACTTCCTCGTGATAACAATAGAAGTCTTTACAGTTTTGCTAAAGCCTCTACTGATGCTATTAATAAGAGAAGTCTTGTTGGTGAAATATGGCAACTTGGTAAAGGTCTTGTTAATAGTAAATGGGGCGACAATGTAGTTCGTGTTGGTGCTAACGGTGAAGAAGAACCTGTTACAGAAGCACAATCTTATCAAGGTACTGCTTGGCTTACATCTACAAGTAGGAGTTCTCAAGGAGATAATGTCTTTGAGGGACTTATAAGAAAAGTAGATAGTATGAAGAAGAAGAACGACGAGATGTTGAAAGGTGGAATGTTACAGCTTGGACAAAGTGTTATTACACAGCCAAGTGCTAATGCTGCTGAACTTGCTTTTATGATGAAAGCTAATCCAGAAGCTGCTGGTAAACTTTCTACAGCATATAAACTTGAAACTGATGAAGCTATGGCTGCGATTCAAGGTATTGATTTAACTCAAACCGGAGCTTTAGTTGTTAGTGACAATAATATGTTTGAGAATGTTTCAAGTGAAGACCGTAAGATTCTAACAGCTCGTTTGCGTAGTGCTAAACCGCAAGATATTAGTGTTATGGCTGTACAAGACCCGCAGACTGGTCAATGGAGTCCTCAAATTACTATTCGTGGAGAATATGAAGGAGATAAAGAAAAACATGCTCCTGTTACTTTATATGCTCCTGGTGGTTTTAATAGTGCTGCTGTTGAAAGTTGGAATCGTGATACAACATTTAAAGCTAAGAATGATGTAAATGTTTATGGCGCTGCTGGTCGTAATATTAACTTGACTAATGCTTCTGCTTTTGCTAATATTGATAAAGTAACTATGATTCCTGTTGGTAATGGATTTGAAGTTGTTAATAAAACTGATAATAAATCTTTAGGTACTGTTTCTAATGAAATGGCTGTTGATTTGAGAGATACTTATTATCAATGGAATGATATATTCAATGCTGTTCAAGCTGGAGTTCAAGTTCAACCACAAGCTATTAGTGCTATTGCTGAAAAGACTGCTCGTACTTTAGCAGAAGTTACTGGAGGTAATGGTAATGAATCTATTGTTGCTTATTACTACCAACAATTAATTAATAATATAACAGGTAAATAAATGGATATACTAAAGTTTGCACAAGAAGGAAACGTTAGAGATAATCCTGACTATAATCCTAAGACTAAAAAGGGGGCACTTAAGCCCCCTACTATTACAGATTATAACCCCGGCACTTCTGTTAGTGACGAGGGTCGTTCTGTTTTAGGACGTACACTTGCTAAAGGTATTTATAATCTTAATCAATATGATGTAGATAAATATACTCCTTATAATGTTTATGTTAATCCGTATGATACTGAAGAAGAATTAAATAAAGAACGTGCAGAAAATCAAGGAGTACTTGAACAAACCGGTAGATTCGTTGGACAAGCTGTTGGTTCTGAAGTTGTTCTTGGTACTCTTCGTGGATTTAGTGATTTGGTCGATGCTGCTGGACAACTTATAGGAGTTACTGACGATGATTATACTAATCCTGTTAGTTCTCAACTTGCTGAATGGCAAGATGCTATTCGTGAAAGATTTGAAATCTATCGTACTAATCCTGATGAAAATTTTGATTTTGGTGATACAGGTTGGTGGCTTGGTAATGCTGTTAATATAGCTTCTACATTGAGTCTTCTTATTCCCGGTATTGCTGTTTCTAAACTTGGTAAAGTATTAGGTATGGGACGCCTTGCTCGTGGTATTGGTAAAGTTGCTGGCACACCATTTGGTAGACCTAATACTTGGGGTAAAATGGTAGAAACTGGAAGTGAAATTTTAGGTACTGCTGCTGCAAGTAGAGTTGCTGAAAACTATATAGAAGCTCGTGATACTTATACACAAGTTTATGATGAAGCTAAGGAACGATTAGCTACTATGTCTGATAAAGATAGAGAAACTCTATATGAGAATAATCCTAAACTTCGTGGGCTTAGCGATGATGAAATTGCTAAGTATGTATCTGGCGAATCTGCTGATGATACTTTCACGAATGATATGTGGCTTATGCTATTAGATGCTTGGCAACTCAAAGGACTAAAGAATATTTGGAAAGGTGCTAAGAACATGGCTACTAATAGAACTTTGAGAGAAGCAAATGAACAAGCTGTTGCTCGATTAGTTGGTAGAGAAATTCAATCACCTGCTGGTATTAAAAAGTTTCTACAAGTTCCTGATAAAGAAACTCTTCTTAATGTTGTTCGTGAGGGTAGTGAAGGATTTGAAGAAGGTTGGCAATATGTACAACAACAAGCCGGAGTTGATAAAGGTCGCGCTATGCTTAATGATGCTTATCAATCTCGCGTTTATACTGACTATCTTCAAGACCCACAGATGTGGGAACAAGCATTTTGGGGATGGCTTGGTGGAGTTGCTTTTCAAGGAATAGGTAGTGCTGCTACAAGGCAATGGGCTAAATATGTTACTAAGAACAAAGATGTTCTAACAGAAAGTCGTAAAGCTGAAATTGATAGTCGTTCTGCTCTTCTTGATAGATATGTAAATAACATGGCTATCTTGAATAACAATCTTAATCCTAATAGTCCTATACTTGATGATAATGGAAATGTTATCCAAAATGCTGATGGTACTAACGCTTATGAAGAAATAAGTGATACTGAACGTGAAGCTCTTAAACAAACTGAAACTGAAAAGTTAATAACAGATTTAACAATTAATGCTATTGACAAAGGTAACTATGATTTGCTTAAAGATTTTCTAATGTCAGAAGATACTGCTCAATATATGGATAAGAGTGGTGCTATTGAACAAGGAGAATCTAAACAGTTTATGGCAAACACAGTTGCTAAGATGGTTGAAGTTTCAGAGATGTATGAAACTGAACTTAATAAAGCTATTAATAATGATGCTAAAGACGCTAATATTGCTGGTAGAATTGCTAAGGAAAATACGTATAATAAGTTAGCTGCTAAAGCTGAACAACGTATAATAGACGGTTATACTTTTGATTATAATCGAGCACTTAATGATATAACAGACGAGAATGCTAAACTTCGTGTTGGAGAACTTAATAGAGCTATTAATCTTGAGGGTATTAATCAAGAACTTAATTATCTTAATCAACAACTTACTCTTAATGATAAGAATCTTAGAGATAAGAAGATTAATAAACTCGAACATGACCATATTGCTCGTCGTATAAATAAGAAAAAACAAGCATTTCTTAAGTCTGCTAATGCTGTTGATGAAACAGCATTTAATGCTATGTACAATGAATCTCGTGATATTAATGCTTATAGAGAACTTAATGATATAGATAAAAATATTGCTACTGCTGTAATTGGACGTAGTATGACAGACCGAAGAAAAACTTTGGTTAGTAGTGATATTGCTGAAACAAATAAAGAAATTAGAGATAGAGCTAAGTATATTGAGAATATATTTAAAGTTACAGAAGATGAAGCTTTCAAAGATACTCTTCAAAGACTTGATAATGCTTTTGACTCTAATGATATTGATGATGTTCTTGATTATTTATCTGGCAATACAGGTGTAAATCTTAGTGATAATGTTAAGGACGAACTTGATAGAATAAACCGTGACCTTAATCTGTTTGATGAATCATCTGAACCTATTGTAGATGTTATTAGTCGTCACGCAAGACTTAAAGCAAGACAGAAAGGACAACAACCTGCTGCTACTGTTAATAATCAACCAGTACAAACTCCTCCAGTTGTTGCTCAGAATACAGAAGAAGCTCCTACTGAACCTGAACAGCCCGACGAAGTTAAGCCTGATACTTCCACATCTCCTACGGGGGGCAGAGAAGAAACCCCCCCAGAAATTGTTGCTCCTGTAACTGAAGATACTGCTGATGCTGAATTACATTCTATACTTGCTCAACAAGAAGCTGCTCAAGAAAGACAATTTAATGCTTCTTCTGAAATTAATGCTTATCTTCTTGATAAGTTTCTTAGTAACACTGATGAAAGTCTTGTTACACTTGATTATGATGCACAGTATTCTGCTATCAAAGATGACCTTATTAGTCAAGGTTATCCTACTGATATAATTGATGAGATACTTCCTCAAGAACTTAGAAGTATTCGATATATTTATAATAGTGTTCAAGAAATGAATAATGGAGAACACGCAAGTAGTATAGATTTTGTTATTGCTAAACTTATGACTGCTGATGAAGCTAATCGTGCGGAATATTTTAGAAATCTAATAGATATTTATAAGGCTGATAATAATATTCTATCAATAGGTGGAAAGGATTATTTTAATATAATTAGTCTAATGAGATTTGCAATTAACGAAAGTAATGCTACATTTGAAACGGTGAACAAACTCTATAACGATTTGAGTGCTTATCTTGTATCGGGAGTTGATGAGAATCTTATCAATATATCTCCAAGAGATGTTGCTCTTAGTCGTGAAAAGCTAATGGAGCTGGTACAAGACCAAGAGCGTGAGAATCCTGAACTTGATAATAATATAGGAGTTAGAACAGAAAATGATTTTGGTAAACAAGCTCTTGCAGCTTTAGCTGTTGGACAATCTCTTACTCCTGTTATTAAATCTCAAGGAGTTGAGTTTTGGACTACGATTAATAGTCCTGCTGGTCCAATAGATGCTAAGATAGGATTTAATTCAAGAGCTAAACGAACTGCTGATAATGATGGATATATATTTGATAATGGTTATTTAACTTATGAAATCAGATATAATGAAGATGGTTATAGTAGTACATTAGATGACTTGTTTGACCAACTTAATCCTCAAAATGGAGTTCTTAGTGAAGAAGCTAAAGAATTTATAGATGCTCTTTATAAGAATAAAGCTGGAAGACTTACTCAAGAAGATATTGATAAGTTCTGGAACAATAGTCTTACTAAAGAACTTCTTAATCAAGTTAAGAATAAAAATACTAATAATGATAATGCTGTTAGATTACTTAGAAGTATAGGTAATATCTATCTTTATAATGTAAGTGATAATCTTGATGCAAATTATCAATCTTATGTAGATTGGATTGCTAAACAATATAACAACTATAAAATGGTTGATAATATTATTGATAATCAAGATAATATAAAGATTACTGTTAAATATGTTAGTCGAGGAGAAGCAATCTTTGGAGATGATGTTACTCCTGCCGCTATTGATAAAGCTATTGTAGGTTTTAATTATGACGATATTCATCTTGGAGCTATTGCTGCTGACGGAGAAATATATGATGTCACTAATGGAACTGTTAGATTTAAAGCTGGATTTAAGAATCGTAATATGGTAGTTATTGTTCCTAATGGAACTAATGAACCTTTCTATGCTAAAGTTATTCCTCAAGCTATTAATTATAATAATGGATTAGGTGCTGCTATTCGTAATGAAGTACTTAATTCTATTAGAGAGCGTCAACAAGGAAATATTACATTTGAAGAACTTAAAGATAGACTTATGTCAATCTTTGGTGTTAAAAACTTTATAGATGGAGTTAATTGTATCGAATATAATAATCGTATAATTATAACTACTGCTGGAAGTGATATACCAATGATTACTATCTATAAGTTTAAGAATGATAGTACAGACTTAGGTACAGGTATTACATTGAATCCTACTCAAGTTAGCGGTGCTGGTGTTGGTAGAACTGGTTGGGGTGGTACTCTTGAAATAGAATTAGCAGATATTGTTAATAAACTTCTTGATAGTTCTGTTTATAGTATGAGTCATGGTATTGCCAGAGGTACAGATAATAATCGTTATGTTAAACATGAGGATAATGGTTCATTGACTGTTACATTTGGAGATAAATCTTACAATTATGGTAATTATCTTGATTATATTATCAAGAACGGTACTGGTAAGATTAGATTAGGTAAGACTAATATTGGTGGTTATGAAAGTAACTTTAGACCTAATCCTAAAGATGATTCAGCTAAGCAAAAAGTTAGGATTGAGTATGAAGTGCTGCGCCCCGTAGAGGATGCAGAGACAGCAAGACAAGCTGCTATTAATGCTCTCGAACAACGTGGTGACCAAGACAATGTATCTACTAATGATATTATTAAAGCCGCTGCTCCTGAATTTATAACTGCTGCTGATAAAGCTATATTGGATGAAATACTTCCTGCTAATGTTTCTATTGATACTCGTAATGATAATACCGATTATGCAGTTTATCGTACTGCTGATGGAGGTATTACATTATTCAAACCATTCTTTAATTTAGCTCGTGGTAGTCAATATAAAGCTGTTAGAGTTCTTGCTCATGAACAACTTCATAAACGTATCTATGATAATGGTATTATGCAATCTCAAGTTTTCATAGATGAGATTAGTACTATTCGTGATGCGTTCATTGATGCTCTTAATAATCCTGATGCTTATCCAGAATTTGCTAAACATATACAAGATAATCTCTATGATAGAGATAATTATATTGCTCAACTTCGTAAAGTAGTTGACCCAGCAAGTTTTCCTAATAAGGATTATACGTATATGCTTGAAGAATTTATTGTTGAAAGTCTTACTAATAATGTTCTTAATGAAGCTCTTAATAATATTAGTAGTACTAAGAAAGTTACTGCTGATGTTAAACGACCTAATCTATGGCAGAAGATTATAGAGCTTATTAGACAACTATTTGGATTTAATAAGATTAAAGATAATACTCTTTTAGCTCAAGAACTTAGAGCTTTTGGTAAGAAGTTCAAAGATATAAAGAGTGTTGAAGAGAAACTTATTCAAGATAATGTTAATAATAAAGTAGAAGAACCTACTCCCCCTATTACAACTGTCATTAATGAACAAGAAAGTACTGCTGCTGAACTGTCTCAACAAGCGGATGATACTATGGGACTTGATGTTGATATTAGTGATATGTTTAGTTCTATTGATATTACAGGTGATAATCTAAGTGTGCCAAACATGGCGTCTATTCGTACCGGACTTACAGCCGCCGAACGTACCGAATTTGACCGTTCTTTGGCTGCTGGTGAGACGAAAATTTATTGCCTATAAAGAAGTAAAGCTATAAACAAGAAAGTTCGGCAGAGAGCCTTAAAATCGCTCGTCTGCCGGACGTTCTTATAAAGATAAACCTATGGACGGATGTTCTATTGAATTTCATAATGTTCCTAAAGTTAATGATGTAATTAAGGAACTTGAAAATAACAATCCTGCTGATTGTTATAAACTTGGAGCACTTCTCAAAACTGATGGATTCCTTCAATATTGTAGAGAAGATGCAGTTGCTAAGACGGATAATCTTGAAAGTATTAACAAGAATGTTCTCCGTCGTCTTATTAAAGAGTATCGTAATAGAAACTTCTTTAATGTTAATAATACTTCTAAAGTAAATGCTAATAGTGGTATGTATGCTTTTCGTAGTCAAGCTGCGTTTGATACTGCTACTCAATATTGTGCAGACCTTATTAGTACAGTTAATTATAGAACTTCTGATGCAGATAAACGTAAAGAGAATTACGTTACAAGTCTTATTGCTACTGCAAAGAATGCTCTTAAAAAACAACTTATAGTTAAAGCTAATCAATATGGCAGTTTTGATATTAATAATATCGGAGCTGCCTATTATGCTATTGAAGAGAATGGAACTGACCAAGAACGTAACTTTAAAGATTTAGTTCAAAGTGCTCTTGGTGACCCAGACTTTTGGAATGAAGTGTTCTATAATAGTAAAGTTGCTGCTCTTGGACGTAATACTGATTTCCAAGATGAAGCTTTCAAATTGTCTCTTATGAGCGATAATACTGAAGATGTTATTGCTGATGTAGAACAAGGAGACGAAGTAGACCTTAGTACTAAACAATGGGATTTTGGTTCTAATATTTCTAATTATACTGAACATATTAGTGAAGTAGTTAGACAATACTTTGATAGTTTACAGCATCTTAATAGTACTCAACGTTACAACGATGGACGTTATGATGTAGACCGTAGCAATCCTCTTGGCGTTCCTACTTGTCATACTTATCAAGAATGTACTATTGAACTTTCTAATATTATTAGTAATCTTGGAGGTTTTAAATCTATTAATGATTTCATTGACGCTATTGAAGTTATTGCTAATAATAAAAAAGAGTTTGCTGCTTTTATTAAGGTGGCTAACGATATGCGTGCTAATCCTGATTTAGCTAACAAGATATATACTGATTTAAATAAGTTTACTATTGATAAACTTGAAGTTACTATTGATGGTTTTGGTTCTATTAAATCTATTCAAAGCAATACTTCTAATAATCCTGTTCGTAAACTATACTTTAATCTTCGTAATGATTTAAAAGGTAGTTCTATTCAAACAGATAATATTGATATTGAAGGGCAAATTGACGAACTTGATGAAGCATTTAAAAGCTTTAAATCTTCTGGCAAAGTATCTGGTGTTAAAAGTGCTCGTCGTGGTAATCTTCAATCTTCTGTTGCTCAAGCTAACGCTACTAAGTTTGATGATGTAGTTCGTCAGCTTAAAGAACTATATAAGACATACTTCCCAAGTATGAATGAACTGGCTATTGATAATTATATTGAACGTAATAACCAAACAGTAGCTACTCATCGTAATGATAATGTTGATAAACTCATTAGTTATCTTCGTACAGTTAATAGTGCTGCTAAACAAAGTCTTGCTGAAAAGGAAGATAGAGATTTTAAATATAGAGAAGTACAAAGAGAAAATAGAAGAAGATTTGCTGATTATCAGCAAGCTCAAATGGCTGGTGTTACTGATGCCAAATATGTAGAGAAAGAACTTCCTAAATTTGACGGAGAATATCTTCGTGGGGCTGATGAAGTACTTGGTAATATAGCTCAAGCTATTGAACCTTATGTATATTCTAAAGCTGAACTTAACTCTCGTAATGTTGAAGGCAATCTTAATAGTGATGTTATCTATAATAACTTCATTACTAATATTGCTAAGATATGCGGAGATAGAGATGTTCTTAATGCTTGGGTTAAAGAGAAGCTTAAATCTACAGAATATGCTTATAGTAATATCCTTATTGATAGACCAGAACAAGGCATAGTTGGTTTATTTAGAATTAAACCTAATGGAGAATATGAACTTAGTCCTTATGCAGAAAAACTTATTAGTCCTTATTTGCTTAATGGAGTAAGTAATCAACAAGCTGGCACTAATGCTGACTATACCAAGATGTCTGACGGTGACTATTATCTTGTAGGTCTTTATGCTTATCATAAAAAGCTTCAAACTTATAAGAAATATAATACCGCTACTGCTAATGGTCGTCAAATTGAAACTGCTCCTTTTTTAATGAGAATCCCATCAGATGCTCCTAAGAATTTTGCGGTAAGTATGCCTAAGTATTCTACTGATGGTCTTTGGAATTATGATAAAGCTGCTATGACTGCTTATACTAAGTTTAGAATTAATGAACTTATTAAAGTAGCTGATTTAAGTGTTGCAGATGAACAACTTACTAAGTTCAATGCAATAAATGCTTCTGTTGACGAAGTAGTTAATCTTGTTATGAATACTCCTGAACGTATTAAAACAAGTCCTGCTAAAGTTCTTAATCTTAAGCCTAAAGTTGGCGAACGTCAAACTATTGCTTATGTTATCAGTAAACCCAATGAGGGTTATCAATATCATTATTTTAGTGGTATTCTTAGTGATGATGGCAAAGGTAGTTATTATATAGAAAATCCTACTTATCAAGGACAAGCTATTTTCAGTGATGAACTTAGTGAATATCGCTCTGCTATTACTCAATTAGTAGAAGAAGAATTTAAAACTAATCATCCCGAAGCTCGTAATATTAATAAGAGTCATCCTCTTTATAATGGTTTCCTTAATATTCTAAAAGGAGAACTGTTTGATTATTATAAAGCTCTTTATGATGTTGAACATAACGATAAAGAACATCTTGTTGAATGGTTTCATTATAATCCTAAAAAGGGTATTAGAGATAAAGGTAAACTTACTGGTAATGCTTTTAAGTTTACTAAACTTGATAGTACTGTTGGTTATGATGTTGAGCAAGCTATGGATGAACTTGTTGCCTCCACATCCTCTACGGGGGGCATACAATTAACAGGATATTCTAAATCTGCAAATGCGTCTGCATCTATAACTTTTGATGCTAATGTTGAAGCTCAACTTGATAATATTGTTACTAAATGGATTGATGCTTATCAACAATACTTTATTAAAGAGACTCATAATAAGTTTGGTTCTTTCCTTGAAGGTATTGCTGATTATGAGATTACAGAATATGGTCTTAATGCTTATCTTCATTTTGCTAATTTTGATGATTTATTTGAAGGAAATAGTAAGTATTATAAAGACCCTCAAACATTCCTTAAACGTGCTAAGGAAAGTCAAGCTGGTGGTATAAGTTATTCAATAGCTAATTATAAGGTTGCACAAGAGAACGATAGCCCGTTTACTCAATCGGTTAATGAAATAGCTGGCACTTATCTTTCTGTTGGAGATGAAGCTCTTAAATTCCCTAATGGTAAAGCTGTAACTCTTAGAACTGGTTGGAATGCTGTTACTGTTAAGAATAGTATTCGTCCAAGTACTAATCGTAATATGCTTTATGATAAACTTATTGAATCTGGAACTGATAAAGCTAAAGCAAAAGAAATTGCTGAAGGTTTTGGTTATGTTCCTGCTGAAAATGAGGGTGAAACAAGTGCTACGACTACAACTGTTAATGATGCTCAATCTTATATTACTATATATGAGGCTGCTCGTCGTCTTAAGATATTAGGAGAATATCCTAAGTATGCTAAACTTATTAAACAACTTACTGATACTACTACTGATGTTAATCAAATTAATCCTAATGACTTACAAGCGTTCATACAGGTAATGAAGAATTTCTACTATGACCATTATTATAATAATCGTTTTGGTAGACATCTTCCTCGTCAAATTAAGAATGCAGAGTTTGTTCTTGTACCTAAGTTCCTTGAGGGAACAAGTTTAGGAGAACTTGCCAATTTCATGATAGAAAATGATATTGACCAAGTTAATACTCAAGAAACAAGTAAAGCTGCTAATTATGACGTGCTTACTTATTGGGATAATGAAGGAGTTGTAACTCCTGAAAATCTTGCTATATTTAAAGAGAAAGCTATAAAGGTTAAACAACCGTTTAGTTATATGTATCTTTATAAGCAACAAGATGTTCCTCAACATATTACTGATGCACAGAATAAAGCTGGTATTCAAGTAATGAAAAAGATACTTGATAATAGCCAAGCTGCTGTTAGTAGCCATAAGAATAATTTTATTAAGGCTTATGTTGCTAATATCCGTGAGGACTTTAATGCTCTTATGGATAAGTATGGTATTAAGTTTGATAGAAATTATCGTATTATAGGAGACAATAACGGTAAAGTTGACTATACTCGTATTTATAAATTAGCAATGGTAGAAGCTGCTCGTCTTGGACTTGATAGTAATACTATTGATTATCTTTCTGTTAAGAACGGTGATGCTGGTCCGGTCATGCCTAATTATATGAATATTGTCTCAAGTAAAATTGAGAGTATTGCTCAAAGTCAATTTAATAAGTTTATTACAAGACAAAAACTTCCTGGATGGCACGCTGCTCAGGTGACAAGTGTTGGTCTTGATGGACTTATTAAAAAGAGTAGAAAGCTTAAAGCTGGCGAAACTATTGAAACTGATACCGGTGAACGTATTGAACTTGGTTATCATAAAGATGGTTCAGAAGTAGAAATACTTCTTCCTAAATGGGCAAAAGCTATGTTCAATCAATATGATGAAAATGGTAATCTTGTTAAAGAGATTCGCATTGAAGATATTGATGAAGAAGTTCTTAAATGTATTGGTTATCGTATTCCAACAGAGGGTAAACAGTCTATGGCTGTTATGAAAGTTGTAGGTTTTCTACCTGAATGGATGGGAAGTACTATTGTAGTTCCTGATGAATGGGTAACACAGACTGGTTCTGACTTTGACGTTGACTCTATTTATGGTATTGCTTATGAGACTTATCTTGGTAAAGATGGTCGTATTCATAAAGTAGAATTTAGTGATAGTACCGCAGAAGCTGCTACTTATGGAAGATATGTATCTCATGTTCTTAGAAATTCTGATAAAGAACGTATAACACGAGATATGCTTCAAGTAGATAGAGATACTAAGCAATCTATTAAAGATAAATACTTTGAAGTTATTCGTAAGAGTAATAAAGATTTAGAAGATTATCTTGAAAAGAGAGTAAAAGAACTTCTTGATGAAGGCGATACTTATCATGAATTACCTGATGAATTTAAACCTATTGTTGATAGTTTTCTCCGTAATAAAGAATTGAAATTTGCTGATAGAGTTAATGGACTTCTTTCTATTATGCCTACTTATAGTAGACTATATGGAGATAATCAAGCGTTTACACAGTTCTATGATAAATATAGAAGAATAGCTGATGTTATTGCTGAACAAAGAGATATGTTCAGACGTATTAACGATAATGCTAATAGTCTTACAATAGATGATATTAAAGAATTATCAAGAGATAAATTTGGAGATATTATTAATGAACGAGCTGCTGCTTTTGGATTACCTACTTATGAGGAATTTAAACAGCTTCCTATTGAAGACCAAAATAATCGTCGTGCTCGAAATAATCGTATAGTCGATAGCATGATTGCTATCATGAATGATAAATCAAGTCTCGAAGAGAATCTTGCTCGTAGTAACTTTGATGATATTACTGCTGCAAATAAAGCTCTTGATAAACTTGATGCTGTTGGTGCTAAACAAAGAAACGTTTATAATCTCTTTGACCAAATTCAATTCCATAGAAATGCTATGGGTGGTGCTACATTGAAAGCATTTAGTGTTGCTCGTGATACAGGTAACTCTGTATTCAATGTTGCTAAAGCTGAACTTAGTGTTCCTATTAGAGTAAGATATGGTAATAGAGTTAATCTCGATATTGCTGCTCAGGCATTTCCTGTCAAAGATGGCATAGTCTATCATAACCGAATAGGAAATAGCAAGAATAATAAGAACGTAGTAGGTGACTATATTACAGTTGCAAGTTCTCATACTACTGCTCATATTCTTGATGCTATCAAAGAAGGAGCTATTAAGAATGAGAATGAATATACGTTTGCTGCATTTAAAACTCTATTTGATATTGGTTGTGACGCTTATACAGCTATGGCTTGGCTTCGTCAGCCGGGTGTTAGTAGAATAGTTGAGGCTTATTATGAATCTCAATCTGTATTTGTTCGTGGTAATTATAATCCTATTCATACAGCAATTAAACGTGTTGCTCATGATTTAGGAGTTAAAGTACGTAATGAAGTAGTTACTGATAGTAACAATATCACAGAAGTTATGACCGCTCTTCAACAACAATATGGAGAAGAGTTTGCTAAGATGTATCCTAATAGTACTATTAGCTTTGATAATAGAGATAATGCTGATGTATTTACAATAGACGTTCCAACTATTGAAGAACGATTTGCAGCACAAAATGCTGGTCTTTATGATGAACCTACTTTGCTAATAGATTTAGCTGCAATACTTAACTTTAATTATATTAATGATTATAGTCGTATTATAGCTAATCACGTTAAAGTGCTTAATCCTGATAAGTTTGGAGCTAAACAAACTATATTTAGTACACGTAAAGTTATTGATGACATAAGTGCAATACTTAGTAGCGATGACGCTGCTCGTCTTAAAGTAAAAGATAAACCTTTACTTGAAGCTATTTATCCAGGTATTACTGCTGCTACCGAAGAAGGAGCTTTCATGCCAAGTATTTATTTGTCATCTAATAACGAAGATAGTGCTTATCCAATACTTGATGGATTCTTAAGATATAGTACAGTTCCAAGTATCCTTATTAATCAAGGTTTATTTGAAACGGAATCTTATGCTTTCACTAATGCTATTAAGAGTATTCAGAATTATCTTGGTGGAACTGTTAATGAGAAACTTTATAATGATTTTAAGAAGTATGTTCTCGAACATATGTATAAGAATAATTCTGCTATTATATCACAGCCTATTGAACTTGAAAGAAATGGTAATATTGCAGTAGATATATTAACAGCAAGTAAAGTAGAATCAGAGGGACGTTCCCCCGTAGAGGATGAAGAGAGAAGAATCTATGGTTTTGGTTACGATATTAACTATGATATTAACATAGCTAATGTTGCTAATCCTACGCAAGAAGAAATTAATGCTTTCTCTAAACTTACTCCTGCTCAAAAAGTACATTTTGTACAACGTCATTTAAGTGGAAGTCAACGTACTATTTTTGATAGTCTTAATGTTAATCTATTTAATGGTTATGAGTTTAGAACTCGTGGTATTAGTAGTCAAGTGATTCGTTTTGACGACCAACAACAAGACATGGAAAGTATATATAAGATGTTTGATGCAGCTTTTAATAATACTAATCCTATTATTAGATTAACTGCTATTGATATTATTAAATATGCTTTTGTTGTTGAGGGTTATCAATTCCGTCGTGGTAATGTTAGTAAAGTTATTAAGAATAGTGCTCTTTATACTTCTCGTGAAGATGGTGGTACTGGGATTATTGATAGTATTAGATTTGGTGTTAGTGCTATATCAGATAAAGAACTTGCTGCTAATAATATCTACGAAGATTATATTCGTAGTCATTCTAATATACCACAGATTCCTACTTACAGAGTAAGATTCAATAAAGGTAAGTCTAATCTTACATATCTTCCTAACAGTCAAAAGATGTATTATTTCAATCTTGGTACTGCAAAAGATACAGAACTTGCTAAAGAGATTAGAATTGTTAGAGATATTACTGATAAACTTGGAAAGACTAAAACTGTATTAGCTACTAATTATATTAATATAGTTAGAAATAAAGTTTCTACTTTATATAAAGTTGCTATTTATGGAGAGGGTAATAACAGAGAGATATACCTTATTCCATTGAATCAACTTGAAGCTAATGAACACGGTGAATTTAGTTCTAATCCTCTTAATAATAAGTATCCTGCTGCAAGATATTATGAAGCTATTATTCAACAGAGTCGTGATAAACTTATGCCGTTCTCTCGTCTTGCAGAAGAAAAGAATGAACTATTTACTAAAGAAGGTATAGAACCTTATAAATATAAGAAACCTACTGTTGATAAAGAAGTAATAGTTCCTACTGATAAGAATTTCATTGCTACTATATCATCAGAAGATGCTGCTGTACGTAATCTTATTCGTAGAATTAATGATAAATTTGCTAATCCTAATACTAAAGTTTACTGGGCTTGGAATGGTAGTCAAACACTTAAACAAGCATTTGGTACACTGAATATTCAATCAAGACAAACTATTGTAGATAGCAATGGCGTTGAAAGAGATTATCTAATAAGTCGTCGTTCAGTTAAACTGAATAAGAAAATATCAGATGATGCTCAACTTGAAGGATTAGAACTTGCTAAACGTAATGGAGTTAAATCTACTGATAGTATTTATCTTATTACTCCATATAAAGAAGCTGAAACGATTGAAGTAGAAAAGAGTGCAGAAGATGTAGAACACGCAAGTTCTATTGATATGGATATTGAATCTGCTAATATATCTAAGCTTGGTAATCTTGCTCAACAGTTCTTACTTGATATTAAAACTCGTGCTCGTGTTAGTTCTGACGAAAATGCTTCTATTGCATATGAAGATATTCTTAAATATGGAGTAGATGAATCTAATATAGCAAGTATAGAAGAACGTAAACAAGATACTATTAAGCGTGCTTCTGAATATTACATTACTAAAGCTCATGAAATTGAACGTCGTCTTAATGACTTTATGAAAGATAATGAGGGTAATAGTCATAGCATTGTTAGTTCTTATACTATTGAGATGATACAAGCTAATGAGCAACTACGTAATGATTATATTAGTCTTGTTTTACAAGCAAGTACTTTTGGTAATTCGTTTCCTCTTATTAATCAAATTGCGACTGATAATGTAGATGATGCTACAAGACGTAATATAAAAGGTATTCAAGAAACTATTAATAATATTAAGAACAATCCTATACTTAAAGAAGGATTTGAAATTGTTGCTGAAAAGATATTTAAACCTCTTAGTACTAATCCTAACTTTGATAAAGGACTTTCTGATATAACTAATTATATACTTAAAGATGCGAGTGTTCTTGATTGGTTATTCCAAGATGCTCAAGAACTTAGTTATCCTATTGTTCAAATCATTCTCCGTCAAGCTAAGACTAAGATTGATAAACTTATGTTTGAAGGAGACGAATATGTAAGAAATTACAAGAAACAACTTGCTACTATTAAAGCTGATGCTGCTAAAGCTGGTAAGTCTATTGATTGGAATCATATTGTTGACCCAGTAACTGGTAGATTTGTTAGCAATTATACTGACGATTTTATTAATGATAAACGTGAGATTAATAAGAAAGTTGCAGAAGCTAAAGATAAATATGGTGAATATAGCCGTGAATATCTAAAAGCAAGACATGAAAAAGAGCAATGGTATCTTGATAATGCTGAACAACGTTATGTACCTGAATATTATAGACGTAAAGTTGAGAATGAAGCTAAGATGCTAACTGATTATAATATTGATTATTATATCAAGTATCTTAGACTGAATGATGAACGTAATCGTTTATTGAGAATATTCAAAGGTAATCGTACAGAAGAGGATAATGCTAATATTAAACGTCTTGGTTCTGAAATTAGAGAGATGCAGAATCATATTGATTTTAATACTGGTGAATGGAAATCTCAAAATGATTATAATAGAGCTATTAGTTTAAAAGCTTATATTGATGAAGTTACTAAGATTAAAAAAGCTTTCTTTGAACGTGAAACTCGTGAGGGATTTGCAGAAGATTTGAAACATTATCTTAGCATTATTAATAAATATAAACATTTTGATAGTGCTGGTCGTCAGATTGAAAATGAAGCTGCTCTTCTTCAAATAGATGAATACGCAAGTGCTGTTGAATGGTTGAATGAAAATACTTATTATAGAATTGATGAGAAACTTCAAGCGGCTATTAATGACGCTTTTGCTGTTTTCAATGATGGTAAAGAAGAAAAGAATCCTCAATTCAGAAGTATAGTTCAACATACAGATGGAGCTTATGATAATTATGGAGTTATTGATGGTCGTCAATTTACTGAAAAGCAAGTTGAAGCTATCAAGAAAGAACAAGAAGCTCAAATGGCTAATCGTGCCAATGATGGTACTTCGGCAGAAGTTAAACTTCTTCGTAATAAAGCTCCTATTACTGAAATATATAGTAAGAAGTTCTATGCTGGATTTAGTAGTGTTACAACTCCAAGTCCAGTAATTAGTCAGACTCGTAATGCTATTGTAAAAGAGATTAATGATATTCTTAAAGATGCTCTTAATCCTAATACAGGTAAGATTAAACTATCTGATTTAACAATAGACCAAGTACGTGAACTTAGTGGACTTTATGAAAGACTTGATGAAGCTAAACGTCTACATCGTAAAGACGAGAAAGTTAAGAAGTTCTTGAAAGAAGAAGTTGAGTTCCATACTGATAAAGTTACTTATGCTATTGACGAAGATGCTGCTAAACAGAAAGGTAAAGAGTTCTTTGCTGCATGGAGAACAATAGCTAATGCTAAGAATTATGATGAGAATGGAATATTTATAGGATATACTAACGAACCTAATAGTGATATATTTGGTTATGTTACTCCTAAACTTGATGATAATGGTAATGTTATTAATAAGGATTATGTTGATGAAAAACGTTCTAAAGCTCTTAAGTTTTTAAATGAGAATGTTGAATTTGTTCCTACAAGTTATTATTGGCAGGCTCGTGAAGATGCTATAAAAGCTGGTAAACTTAAAGAGTTTGAAGATGCCAATCATATACTTAATCCTCTTACTGGTAAAATGGAACCAATTCGTATTTGGACTACGATTCAAGTTAAAGATGAAAGTGGTAACGCAAGAAACTATGCTCCGTCTTATAACAATACTCGTAGTAAACCGCTTCCAAATACAGTTAATCCTAATTATAATAGATATACTGCTAATTATAATGGTAGTGATAAATATCGTAAAGCCGATACCGCTAATGAATATGAACGTAATATTCGTGGTTTAATGCAGAATATGCTTTATGATTTAACTAAAGATAATAATACTGCTATGTCGTTTGTTTCCAAAGGGCTTTTCCCCCGTAGAAGAAGAGTAGAAGCTAACTTTGGTAATACTGTTAAAGCTGCATTTAATGCTATTGGATTTGGACAAAGTCTTGACCCTGATAGACATATTAGTGATAATATTGGTTATGAATATGACCGTGAAACTAATATACCACTTCTTGCTCAACTGAAAGATAAGTCTTATCGTAAGCTGGAAGAAATACCAGAACAAGGTCTAACTGAATCTGATGAAGATTACAAAACTCGTGTAGAAGATATTAAAAAGCGTAACGAAGAAGCTATTGAACATAACAAGAAGATGGATGTTCAACTTATGGATAAGGATTATGAATCTGTATTTGAGGAGTTCATTAAAGGTGCTATTCAAGCTAATGCTAAAACGCAGACTAAACTTGACCTTTATTATCTTCTTGAATATATGAGAACTCAAGCGCAAGCTTATCGTCTTACAGGTTTTAATAATCTTGCAGTAGATAGAAGAACTTCTACTGAAGATAGAAAAGTCTATAAGACACAAGTTCCTCAAAGGACTATTGACCTTATCGAAACATGGTCTAAACGTTTCCTTTTTGATGAATATAAAGGTAAGAATACATGGGATAAATTTGCTGCTGTTGGACAAAACATAGCAAGTGCTAAGTATATGATGTTCAATATTACCGGTGGTATTGGTAACGTTCTTACTGGTGCTACTAATATATTTATGGAACGTTATGCTGGTGAATACTTCAATCATGCTGATTGGGAAAATGCTAAGTTTGGTTATTATGTTAAAGCTATGCCTGCTTTCCTTACTAATATGGGAAGTGATACAAGTAATAATCTTACTGATGCTATTATTAAACTAATGGGTGTTGTTGATTATAATGGTATTCGTGAAACAGCTCGTACTGTTGATGCTATTGAGATAATTAATAAGATGCGTAACTTTGCTTATAGTCCTCAAAGTGCTGGTGAGCATTTCATGCAGAACACTGCTATGATTGCTATGATGATTAGTAATAGAGTCTATAAGAATCAGAAAGGAGAGATTGTTATAGGAGACTTCCATAACTATAATCGTATGCTTGAAGATGTTGCGCTTCGTAAAGTTATCGAAGGTAATACTGAACTTGAAGAACTTTATGCTAAATTTATTAATCGTGTTAAAGAAGATAAGAATAGACTTAAAGATTATCTTTGGTTTAAGAAAGATATTAATACAGAGTTCCTACGTAGTCTTAGTGATAAGACTTATGGACTAAGATATGCAGAAGTAAGAAATGAACTTACCAAAGAAGCTAAAAAAGAGTTTGATACTCTTCCAAAACTTATTGACCAATTTGAATTGAAAGATGGTTATGCTAAACTTAAAGATGATAGTCTTGTAGATTTAGGTAAACTTGCTGCTTTCAAAGGTAAAGTTGTATCAGTCAATAAAAAGATTCATGGTGTATATGACCGTCTTGGTGGTGCACGTATAGAATCTTCTTGGGTATTTGGTAGTTTGCTTATGCAGTATCATAAACATATTTATACTGGTGCTCTTAAACACTTCCGTAATAATGGTTATTATAACGAAAGTCGTGAAAGTATTGAACGTGGTTTCTATGTTAGTCTTTGGGATTTTGCTACTACCGAATTTAAAGGTATTGGCGATAGAGCTAAAGCTAAAGCTAACGATGATGGAACTAATATTTTCATTGCTGGTGTACAACAAGTTTGTAGAGCATTTATTGATACTTTCTTAAACTACAAATTTAATTATGCCACAATGTCAAATGCTGAACGAGCTAATGTTCGTAGAGCTTTAGGAGAACTTACTGGTATTGCTTATGGTCTACTCGGTGGTATTGCTGCAAGCTGTGCATTACTTGCTGCTGACGATGATGATGAAACTGCTAAGATTATAGCTAATCTTGCTCTTTATCAAGCTGACCGTTTATCTTCTGAAACTATTATGTATAACATTGGTGCTGTATCTGAATTTGATAAACTTTGGTCAAGTCCTGTTGCTTTAGGTCAATCATTCAAAGATGTTATGTCTGCGTTTGGTTTTGTTGCTAAGTATATTACAGAAGGAGATGAATTTAATCCTAATTATACTACTGGTCTATATAAAGGCGAGAATAAACTTGCCGTTTATGTTAAGAGACAAATTCCTATTTATCGTGGAATTAATCGTATAATGCAATTAGACCAAAATAATAAGTATTATAAACTGACTGAAAATATGCTTGGTATTATTCCTACTCAATCTATTGCTGAATGGGTTGTTAATGGGAAATAAGATACAGGTCTAAGTGCGGATAAAAAAGAAGCCCGTAGTACTGGTAAGATACTACTATCCTATCAGCCTACGGGCTTTTCTATTACTAAATTATTGCTTTTTGGCGGTTTTCCGGCTCGCCTTGCCGTTTTCTTTGTCGTCTTGAACAACTATATTACTTTAGGCATAAAGTCTCACAGTGAGGCTTAAAATCGTTCCCAATTTGTCAATTTCTTTCCACAACGAGCACAAACATAATAACCACCATCAACAACTCTTACACCTCCACCTTTACCACCTTTTCTATTAAGACCCATAACAAGATTTCCATAACGATGTCGAGATTTACCTTTAATTCGAGTTCTTGATTCATTTACAAAAACTCTATGATGACCATATATTTTACATATTAGTCTTTTTAGCCACAATAACGTCTTCTTTCTTTTCAATAAGACCATAACGAATAAGATGTTTAATAAAGTTCTTAGTATTAAGAGCAAAATCATAGAAACAATCTTTCTCTTGAACAAGTTTCTTTGTCTCTACTGGTTTACCTTTAAGATTAACTGACATTTGTTTAGTAATATCAGCAACCTTAACTACTTTAGTAACTCTATTAAAAGAAAACAGAGTAAGACCGGGTATGTTCTTCAGACTTCCGATATACTTATATTGCTGTTCTTGCTTCTGTAAGTACTCTATCTGTTCCTTAGACATTTTGTCTCTTTGTAAATTTGGTACAATTTCCATATCTATATTTTAATCTAAAAATGAATATTCATATTGACTATAATTTGGGTCAGTAGCACCTTTACGGCACTCACGACAAACAAGTACACAAAAGACAATAACAATAATAGCTATAATCGCTTGTTTAAAACAACCATCACTTTCAGGTTCATCATTTTTGTGATAAGCTTTATTAGGAGTTTTCCTAATAGCTTTTTGAGCATCAGTATCATTAAGTTTCATATTGTTAGCATTTAGAGGATTAATATTATGTACACATCCTCTACGGGGGAACAGCTCTGCCGCCCGTAGGAGAATCAGAATAAAACAAGTAAGTCTACCATTCTCACGAACAGTAGACTCAATATGTATAACTTAACTATGAACATTAGCGTGTTCTCGCTTTACGATATATTAAATATCGCTTGCATCAACTCCACTTCTAATAAGCCGAGAATGAAGACAATCAATATACTTTTGCATATGCATTAATTAGTCTTTCATATCATTTTGCTCATCTTCCGATAGAGTTTTAAATATTTCATTGCCACTAATAAAGTTAGCAAGTTTAACAGAACGTTCTCTAAGTTCATCATGTTCTGCAATCACACGTTCAATATGAGCAGGATATTTAGAAGTAACTGGTTTTTGTTTCAAACCAAATTTAGCCCATTGAAGTACAAAACCAAGTCCAGCCCAAATAGCATCAACAGCCTTTTCTTTAGCAAACTTCTTGCCTATGTTCATATCATAACGAGAAGGGTCAACACAAGAACTAAGACCGTGAGAATCAAAACCTGTAATAGTATGAATACTTACAACAGTAGTTTTAGTACCAAGTTTGCTTACATTTTCAATCTCAATAAAGTTCTCAATATCTTCCGGTTTAATCATTTGACCGTTTTCGTCTTTAATAGGAAAATAAGCAGCATCAGCTACTTTTTTTCGGACTCCAAGATTTATATCCATCCGGATAAGTTACTTCATACCCTTCAGTTTCAAAAGAATGTTCTCCAATTTTATGACCTTTATCATTAGCTTCACGAGCTGTCATTGGTTGCAGGTCAACCATTTTAATTCCAATTGCTTTCATTCTGTTCTTAAATTTGGTTCAATTTCTTGTTTAAAAAGTTCTTTACTAAACCATTCAGGTTGTCCATCATAAAGAATAACAATATAACCGTCATATTCTGTATCCGGTTCTGTAAGTTCAAAATCATTATCATAATTATCTTTATAGTATTGTTCATACTCAACATTAGTTGCTTCACAATACTTAATATCAGCAAGGACTTTACATTGTTTAAAATTCATGATAATTACTTTTCAATTTTGTTAATTACATCAGCAACATACGCTTGAGGAAAAGTTCCTTCAAGTCTTGCAATTTCTTTACCATCTTTTTCAATAACGGTAGTAGGATACATTCTAACCTTAAGTTTGGTTAGTTCTTCAACAGTAAAACTATCATTATGTCTAATACTATAACTAATATCAGTATTTGCATCAACAACAGCATTAGAAACAATGCGCATCATGATTTTACATGGCTCGCAATTCTTCTTTGTATAACATATAATTCTAATCATGTTTCAACTATATTTTCAATATCTTCAAAATTAGACATAAAACTTTGAACAGTTCTTCCATAAAATCCCGGAGAATTATCGGCACGAACATAAAATACTGCATCGTACCAATAACCACTTTCGGGACATTTAATTTTACCAAGTTCAACTACCTTATATTCATTCTTAGTTTGAGTATGAATATAAGTATGGTCAATAAGAGGTTTATCTCCAAGCATTATTTTGCAAAGCGATTTTGTGTAGTTCCAGATACTTTGGCTGGTTCATTATCAACTTCTTCAACCTTTTCAGATTCAGGAGCTTCTTCGGTTTTAGTTTCACCATCACCACCAGTAGAACCAAATCCTTTTTCGCCACGTTCAGTACTTCCAAGTTCTTCAAGAGATTCAACTTCTTCCCATTGAATCTTTTCTCTACGACGAACAAGAAGTTGACAAATACGGTCTCCCTCATAATAATCACTAATAGGACGATATGGGAATATAAATCCAGCTTTATTAAGTTCATTATTACAAGCGGCAAGGAAACGATTCTTACCAACACCGGGAATACCACGAACACAATCTTTAAGTTCTTCAACAGCACGGAACAAATGAACATTTGTACGTCCTTTAAAGATGATAAGAAGTTCTCCACGATAACCCCAATCAAGAGTTCCAGGCGCATTAGGAACATAAAGTTCAGTTTTAGTATTGCTACTACGCGGACGAAGTTCCATTTCGTATTCGTCAGGAAGAGCAAAGTGAAGTCCGGTATGAACTATCCAACGGTCTTTTTCTTCATCGTACTCAATAGACGTTGCATAAACGTCACAACAAGCATCTCCTTCTTTACCATATACAGGTAACGGAATACGTTTATCTTCACGCCATACTTTAACTGTAACATTATTAATGTCTTTGTCTATAAGTTCAGCTAACGTATCAACAGTATAGCTTCCTCCTTTATATGCTACAATAGCATTTGCAATAGCTTTAGCTAAATTTCCCATTGTTATTCTTCTTTCTTAATTAAATTTTTCCGCCATAGCGAAAGCTGTTTGAATTTTACGTGATTTGTCTCCAAATACAAGACTATCAAATCTCTTTTCGTCTTTAGCATTATCAACATTAGAATAATAACCAGTAATAGCATTAACAGCACCCCACGCTGTACCCATAATTTCTTTCTGCCCAACGCCACGATTATAATAATCCCAAGTAGCAGATAGAACATTAAGTTTACGCATAGAAATACCTGAATCTTCATAAGCAGCATTATTACGATAACAGAGTTCTTTATAACTATGTCCTGTCTCAAATAGAACTTCTTCTTCATTAGGACTAAGAACATTTTTACCAATGAACTCCATTACATCTTCATCAGTAACTTTAATCTCGGCAAGTATATTATATACTTGTTCAATCTCTTTACGTCTAACATCACAAATACCAAGTATTTCATGAGCAAGTTGTATATTAGAATGAACACTTGCAGTATGCCGGAAACTCACATAATTAGTAGAAGTACGAATAGCAGCTGTAAGAGTATTACGACAGATTACTCGAATAGGAGTAAATAAGATTTTAACTCCACTACTACCATCATGTGTATTAGTAAATACAAGATAGTTATCAACAGGGTCTCCTTTGACCAATATATTATTAGGTAACTTAGCACTAACGAAAATACGTTCTCCACTTCCAAAACTACCAGCAGTTTGCCAAATAGCTTTACCACTACCTATAGCGTCATCAAAAAAGGTAAATGCTTCTTTGTTCTGAACAGGGGTATATTTTCCCTTAACAACTCCAAGAGGAATATTATAATCAGTACGATAGGTAGCGAAAGCATTAGGACAATTCCGGAAAATGTCTTTTCCATGAAGATGAGCATCTTTATCTTTTGTTTCTTGGATAACTTTATCAAGGTCATAATCATTTTCAATATTAACTTGCATCTTGGCGTACAATTCGCATTTGTCTACTGACCAGTTTAGTCCAGCTTTAGTTATAACTTCAGAAGAAGTTAAACAATCACTAACATCAACAGCTCCTTTATATCGCCACGGTTCTCCTTTTGCATTATAATATGCCATAACTTAACTTATATTTTTAATTAGTTTAGAAGTATTTTTAGCATTTATAGAAGGAGTAACAATTCGTAAATTACTCTTTCTATTATCAAGTTTATTACGATTAATATGGTCTATTGGATGTTTTACTAATATACTTTTATCATAAAATATACTAATAGGACTACAAATAAATCTATGAAGAAGTACTCGTTTTCCACATATAATAGTAGCTACATATCTATCGCAAATACACCATTTATATTGTTTACAACGTTCTACATCATCTATATCTATAATGGTTTTACCTTTGATATTACCAAAAGTATCATATAGAATCATTTCTGCATAACTATCATAAATAATATATTCGTTAGGATTAAATCTAAGTCTTTTACGAACATGACCATATCTAACAAAGTGAGCATAGTGAGCACTACAATATCCTTTACAAACAGCAGGTTTATTACAACCATCAACATTACAAGGATTGTTGTTTCTCTTTCTATAAACGAACTTCATTAATTACTATTTAAAAGATTTTCAACTTCTTCTTTAATAACTCTCTTAGCACGTTATCTATCATATCCTAAGACATTGATGAGATATTTAAACAGTTCGTCAAGAGTCTTTTCGACTTCTTGACTACCTGTTCTAACTCTGGGTCTATCTTCACACATAATAATTTATTTAATAATCAGACTTTCACTATAACCAAGTTCAGCAAAATTACTAACACCACCAGTCTTAAGAATATTCTTAAGCGTAGTCTTGTTAATATCCGGAACAACATTAGAAATATGTTCTTCATTAAAGAACGCATTAACAAGAGAGAAATGAGCCTTACTAAGTAGACTATAAGCACCTATTGAAGTCTCAAACTTAACATTAAGATTCATAAGGTCATCAGTAGTAAATAGTTGACCATGTTCTTCCATCATGCGTTCAGCACGTTCAGGACGTTCAGCTTTAAACTTAGCATTAATAACATCAATAAATCCTTGCGGGTCAAGAGAATCAACATTAGGACTATCAGCATCAAGCATATCATTATTATACAGTTCTCTAAATTGGTCAAATACCATATCTTTGAACGTGAGTAACAGTTCTTCATCCATGAGTAGAACTTCAGACTTTTTAGTATAAAGTTTACTATCAACAAGATTAACAACTTTGTTACCATTTTTTCCAGTTTCTCCATAAGCCGCAACCGCTTCATACATACTATCTTTAAGACGTTTAGCTTGATTCTCTTTAGTCTTACGAATCATAGCAATTCGAGTTTCCTCTTTCTTACAAGCTTCGGCATCAAGACTAAGAGAAGTATAATATTTACGATAACCATCAAGCTTTTGCTTTAGGTTTTCTTCTGTAATAGCAAGTTTAGCAAGAATCTCTTCTGTAACTTCACCACCGGCTTCTTCAATCTCAAAGAAAATATCTTCAAGTTCAGCACTAATAGCAAATAGACTTTGCTTTCTTGGAGCTTCTTCTACTTTAGCAGGTTCAGCTTTTGGAGCTTCTTCCGCTTTTACTTTTGGGCTACTAAATCCTATCATATCTTTAAGGTCTACCATTAACTGTATATACATAAGCTGTCTTAATCTTACCACAATTGGTACAGCGACTAATAATCGCTATACCAATTACATGACCATAGACATCTTTAATATCTTCTTGTTTGATAACTTCACACTTATGAAGACCAAACGCACAACGAGTATTTTGACTTACTTTCATATCTTATTCAAAATCGTAACCAAGTTCATCAAGTTCATCTTTAATCATACCGGCAATAATCTTAGCATTAGGATGAGGTTTGCCAGTCTTACCATAATATCTTAAATCAAGAATATGCCGCCATTCATTAACACTATAAGTATAAACAACTTCAGTAGCTAAATCAAGAGGTAATTCTCCTCTTGCGTCTTGAGGTTCCATTCCATCTGCAATTTGAGCAAGATAAGCTCTACAAGAAGAATCATTATCAAGAAGATAACGTTGAAGCATAGGCTGTTTATACTTACGAAGTACAACAGCAGTATTATCATAAGGATGCCATTCGCCATCATCAACTTTAATATAATGACATTTACCATCTTCAAATTTATAATAAGCAACTTCTTCTTGCATAAAATCAAACCAATGTGGTTGACAAATAGCACATTCTCCTTCAAATCTACCACGAGAATAATTACAATAACGAGTAGACTGTTCAGCAATATTATTAGGACTAACACGATTCAACTCACGAGACGTACTAACTTGTGTAATAACATTAAAAGTATATCTCATAAGTTTAATTCCTGTTTCAGTAGCAGCAAAATATTCTCTACTAACTTCATATTCATATAGAATAGTAGCAGTATTTGGATGGTCTATAAGAAATTGTCCATTAGTAGCAACATAAAATTTATCTTTATAAGATTCAAATTCTATATAAGGACATTCTGTAAAATTCTCAACAATATATTTACAAGCAGATGTAAATTTACTCATAATATAATAATGAGAATCATGCCTTAACATACTAAGATGATTAGACTTTATCAAATCCTCATGAAGCTGTCCATCATCTCTTCCAGTTTTAAGAGCATAACAAACTCTTGCACATCGAGCAACATGACTAACACTATCTTCAGGAGTCCAAAGCTCGACTTTAGGTCTAACAATTTTCATAATTAATCTTTGTTGTTCCCCCGTAGGGAAGTTGAAAATATCTTATCGTTCACCAAGTTCAATACCTTATGAAACAACTGGAACTTATTCCCGTTATTCTCAATAAGAAAATCATATTCAACATCAGTAAATACTTCACTTACATGATTAGGATTACGAGACTTATTATCTTTAGCAGCATCTCTTACAACTTTAATAACATATCCATTATTTTGTCTACGGATAACATCACTTTCATTAGCAAAACGAACATCAGGAATGATACAATATCCATGCTTACTACGAGCATCAATAGCAGTATTAATAGTAGCTGTAACCCAACAATTCTCGCTAATACGATTTCTACCAATTTCTGTTCCAACATATTGCATCATAGTTCTAAGAGTAATAGCAACTTTATTATCATAAGTCATGAGTAAAGCAGCAAGAGGAGAAGTAGCAAGGATACTATGATTAGCAATAATATAATCTTCTCCTATACGATTTATATCAACGAAGACTCCTAAATCCATAAGATAATACTTACGTTCTTTATATTCAATATCATCAAAGAAATCTCTTGGAATATTGAATACTTTAGAACAAATATCTTTAGGAAAATCTCCAAAATGAGTAATAGAAGAATCAACTTTATTCATACCCGGCTTATCCCACTTGATACTCCAAGTTCTATAATCAGCTCTAAATCGGTTATTACGAATAATATATGAAATCATATTCGCAACTGTATCTTTACCAGATTGAGCTTCACCATTAACACCAATAATAGGTCTAATATTTCCAACCATATCTTTATTCATATTTTTATCACTTCAAATATATACAAATAATACAGACCACTTTATAAAATTATTATATTTAACCTTTGTTAAGGTCAAGCCCGTTTAAGGCTCACCACAGCCTGCAAATTTGAATCTTAACAAGACATCAGCCGATAGGGGAAAATGCCATGACGGGCAAAAGAGTGGCATCTATGGGCACATCGCAGCACAGTTTTACATCAGCCGACAAACAAAAGCGGGAGCTACCACGAACAATATTCGCAGCAACTCCCGCACCTCAAACACTAACAATAACTATATATCAAATTCTACAAGCAATATATTGTTCATTGTATTCAACAATATTAAATTGAATATTACTATCGTTCTCATAAAGAGTACGAAAATATTCTCTATGAGAAATAGGACGAATTTTCAATCTACCAAAATTATCTACATGACAAGGACGACACGCTTTATCAATCTTCTCTTCACTGAATATAATATACAACTGACGACCAGCATCAGAAGTACAAGTATCAGCTTCAAGATAATATTTACTTTTAAGAAGTTCTTTATCTCTTATATAAATAATATTATCTCTAACAGAATACCAAGCACGTTCCTTATCTATTGTAGTATTAATAACATTATAGAAAAGTCTAACATTACTATTCATCTAACAATATCTTAGTTTGTTTAATATGAAAAGGAACTTTTTCAACTCCACTACGTTCTCCAAATTCAACAAAGAGATGTTTACCGATATAAAGATGTTTATCTCTAAGTACCATTTGTTGATATTCATGGGTAGCACTAAGTCTTGTTTCAAATTTAGCATGATTTACATCATTCTGACAAAGAATAATAGGTAAGTCTCTCTTAGGTTCTTTATAAATATCGACTATAATAAACTTACCATCAGTAGCAGATTTAAACTTCTCCATATAACCAACACGACGACGACCATATTGATAGTCAGCGTCAGGATTACGAAGAATAAGTCCTTCAAATCCAAGACCAATATATAAATCTCTTGCTTTCTTAGCTTCGACGTCATTAGTAATACTATGAATAGGAAGAACTATAATACGTTCTTTATTATTAAGATGAGCATCAAGAGTAGGAAATCTTGTTATCTTATTAGGCAAAAATCCTTCAAGAAGATGATACCTAAGTTCTTGTCTCATATCTTGAACTGCAACATCATAACACCAAAATTGAAGAGCTTTATTCTCAACACAATTAGCGTCTTTAACAAAATGATTAATCTGATTTACACTATAACCAGGAAGATAAACTTCACCATCTAATACCCAATTCTCATCAAGCATATATTGAATAAGTCTCTTATCGAGCCAATAAAGAAGATACTCTTCAAGATTGTTAAGAGTATTCCAATAAATACCCTCACGAGATTGGAATCTAAGTCTTACAGGCTTAAACATATCTCCATTGTTATATTCAGCACTAATAAAACATCTAAGACCGTTAATCTTATATTGTCCGAGCATAACAGGAACTTTATCCCATACTTTGCCTGTATAAGATTTGGCAAGCATAGGAAGAAGTCCACCATTATTTTCATTTGTACGATAACTTGGAAGATAAGTATTAAGATAATCTATAAGGTATCTCGATTGTTCACCCTCTACTTCCTCTACGGGGGGCAGAATAATAGAACCATCATCCTTAATATCTTCCATAGTTACATAACCAGTCTTACGTTTATCATTATATCTACTTTTAAGTTCAGCAACAGGGTCTTTTTGTGTAACTCTATAAACATCTGTTCTAATAGTTTTACCAACAATCCCGTATCTGACTTTAATCTTAGAAGCATTTTCAACTAATTCAGCACACCAACAAGTAGGTACTTCATTATTATTCTTTCTATATAACCATTGTCCCATTAACTTTTAGGTTTAAGACCACCAAATGCAAACGTAACAGCTTTACTACTAAGAATCTTAGCTTTACGCTCGGCAACAGTTTCTTTTTTAGGTTTAGCTTTAACAGCTTTTTCTCCTACTTTGAGAGTATCACCATCAAACATGGATTGAACCTTATCAACTCGTACTTTACGAATATTACTACGAACTTTCTTACTATAAACAACAGGAGGATTTTCAAGTTCAAATAGTTCATTCTTCTTTAAAACTTCTCCATATTGTTCCATAACTTTAGCATATTCTTCATTAGTCATTCCATTATCCATAGCTTTGTTTAGAAGATAAGCAAATTCTGCATCACTTCTTTGCCAAACATAGCTATTAGTTTGACGAGGACGACCACCATCAGGAAGAACTAAAGTAGCATCAAGTTCTTTTAGCACAACTTGTATAGCTTTATCTATTCCTCCACGTTCTTTAATATGGGATTCGATAAATCGTATATCTTGCGCAACAAGTTCTACCATTATAATGAGCTTTTATCACATTCATGAATCACAATACGTTGTGGTTTACCAATAAGACAATAATTGTATTTAAACCACTCAAATTCATCCCAAGTAGGACGATATTTAATATTGTCTTCAAATTCCACCTCTCCGGTAAGATAACTAAATCCGCTGGGAATAGGATTACCTTTATCACTATCATCAATAAGATGAAGCTTTTTTATGGCAGCTATATCTTCTTCAGATGTAAGGTCAACTTCGCCATAGATATAAATAGATTTTCTACTTACAGTAGCACCGTTATCAAGAGTAGTTTGTTCACGGGTATCAAGTTCTTTCTCTTGTTTCTCGGTAATAGCCCGCATAACAGTAAATCTATCTCCTACTATACCTTTAGTACGGCAGAGGATTGTCTTGGTTCGTATCCCAAGAAAGTTCTGTTTCTTCATAATTATCTACTATATATTTATATGATTTATCTATAAGTTCTTTAATAAATTCAACTGAATATTGACTACGTAATTCTGCAAAGTCTTTAACATCATATTCTTTTGGAATACAAAAAGGGATTATACCATAATTATCTCTAAGCCAAATAGCTTCTCGATAACCAGCATTATCATTATCCATAAGAGAAACAATATAACCATGAGGACAACGACTTCGTAGCCAATCATATTCATTCTGTTTAAGTTTATACGATTCGTGAGGAATATTAACAAGACCAATATTCTCTATGGGCGACCCCCCGTAGGAGAAGTCAAGAGATATACTGTCAAGATAAGCTCTAAGACTTATTCTATCTTTAGTACTCTTAGTTATTATAATAGCATCATATTTATCAAGTTCAAGATTAAGTAATCCCTCAAGACAATTACTATTAGTAATAAACCTTACAGTACCATGTTTTCTATTAGGAAAATAAAGTTTAATATTATAGATACCTTTTTTATTTTGTCCAAGAATATAAGCATAACAAACATCTTTTCTATCATCATCATAATAATATTTAGGTTCAGGATTAACCTTTCTATTAACATAATATTGTTGAACAGGATATATAAAATTAGTATTAAGATAACTAAGAGGAACATGAAATTTACCCCAATAGTTTTTATCATAATTATTCCATTGACGAGGAACAAATTCAATAATAGGTTTTCTATTACGAGCAGCTTTTATACCATCAGCAATAACTTCATTAATAGTTTCATCTTTATCCTTACCATATATAATATTTCTAAAAGTATAAGCAATATGTTTAAGAACAAAGATAAACCAACCTTTATTAGATATATCTACGTTTTTATGGATAATCTCACCAATAACAAGAGCAGCAGCATCAAAACAATCACCATGAAAATAACCAGCAAAGTCTTTACCTTTAAGCTTACCACGATTGTCGTATCTAAAACCAAAACTCGGATGTTCATCAACACGAAAAGGACTTGAAATAAATTCGCCAGTAGCAATACAATGTTCAATAACATCTGTATCAATACCTGTGTAAGCACTAAAAATACTTACTTGATTAACTTTAGAAAGGATAGTATCTTTTGTAAGACTACCATTATTTATAGTTCTTCTCATATCAACTTCAACATCTTTAACGTGGATAATAAAAAAAGGGATAAGACACCAAATATAGCATCTTATCCCTTTATATCCAACTATTTAACTAACTCTTAGAACGGCAGGTCGTCGGCAGGATTACCAGTTCCAGCGAAAGCAGAAGCACCGCCAAAACCACTATCTGTACTACCCATAGGAGCACCGCCCATAGCAATACCCGGAGTAGCACCACCCATCATAGGAGCACCCGGAATAGCAGGAGCAGCAGGTTTAGCAGTTTCTTTATAAACAATAGATTCTTTTGCAGCATCTACTTTAAGAAGCGGAGCAACATTCTGTTTGTAAAGCTCGATACAACCTTCACCAACAAAGTTAGTAAAGCCCAAATCGCCAGCCGTAGATTTACCACGAACAACAGGCTGCCAAGCATTCTTAACTTTAGTAAAGCGGAGAAGCTTCATCCAAATAGGAATAAGAGCACCACTTGCAGTCTTATAGACCGGCTTGCCGTCATTGTTCATCAACTTCACGAAGTTCTCGAATAGACTCTTCCAACCGTTCAGAACAACTTCTGCATCAACGGGAATATAATTACCGTCTTCATCAGTATCTTCAAAAGGCAGACAAAGAGCATCTTCTTCGGCTTCAGTCATAGCACGACCTTTGAGAACAAATACATCCATGATATGTTTCATCCAACCAAGAACAGAATCAACTTTCCAAGATTCTGCACCGCCAACAATAGTAAGAGCATTACTTTCAGCCGGCATCATACGATGAGTAACATAACGACGAATAGATTCATTTTCTTCGTTACTTGCGAACGTAAGAGTAAGAATAGGAATAGCACATCCAGCAAATGATTGCAGACCTTGTACTTCAGCACCAAGAGTAACCCAAGTTACTTCTACATTGTCAAGATGTCCTACAAACAAACCATTTGCACGATTAGCATCACGGCGTTCATCAAATTTAAGACGAGACGCAGCACGTGTTTCATTGCTAATACCTCTGCGACGTTTCTTTTTGGTTTCATCAACTGGAGCAGCTGCACCTTGTTGTTGTTCATCACCAGCAGCTTTACCTGCTTTAACTTCTTCTTGTTCTTTTTTAGTTTGAGTACTCATTTCAACTAAATTTAAAAGATTAATAAAATATATAGATAAAAAGAGAGCCGCACTTAGATTATATCCATGCGCGGCTCTACATTATCAACGAAAAGGATTGTCTAACTAACGGACGAGTTATTCAGCAGCAGTTTCATCGTCAGAACCGTCTGCCTTTTTACCTACACGGATAGGTTTTTCTTCTTTGGATTCGCCAAGCACAGCAACTTTCACGGCAACATTTTCATGACCGTTAAAGATTTCTGCATCTACAAGGTTCTCAACGTCAATAGCGAACACACGGTTCAACTTCTCGGCTGTGTCACCCATGTCGGCTTTGAGCTGATTCCATACGTTAGAGTCAGTGAAAGTCAGTGAAACACCTGTACCGGTAGTAGATGCAGGATTTGCACACTTACTTCCTTTGTATTTCGCAACTTCGTCTCCTTGAATAGCTTCGATAAGAACAGCTTTCAGTTCCTCTTCGGTAGCTCCTTCACGATTCAGAGCAGCAACCAACTCTTCATTTTCAGAAGCACGAGCAGATTCAAGACATTCTTCAAAGTGATTGTCAACGTATTTAGTTTTATCAGCTTTTGTCATACGTTCACGAGTTGTTTTCGGGTTACCCTTTGAATCAAATTCTTGGATACCTTTCGCAATACCCCACATATCAAATTCTTTATGGATAGCGATAGCAGCTTCCATAGAATCAATGTCAAGTCCGTTTGCAGTACAGAACTCAACAACTTCCGGTGCTTTGTCACGAATAGCAGCATCAATGTTATCCGCATTGGTTACGAACATGATGTTGTCTCCGTGCTGCAACAACAACGCCTTAGAAACCGGAGGAGTAATACGGAAACTACCTGCATTTGCACCTGCAACCAATTCTGGTTCATAACTTACATTTCTCTGACCTGCATTAACTGCGCTAAAACCGAAAGCCAATTTTCCAAAAGTTTTCATACTAAATTTGTTTTAAAATGTTTATAAATATGAGGTTTGACACCTCTTTGTTATTTCACTTCTTGAGCTTCAATATCAATAATATCTGCATCGTTAAGCTCTGCACCAGCAACAATTTTAAGTTCACTTGTTTCATAAACTCCAAATAGAATGTCACTTGCAATATCACGAGCAGCATAAGTAAAAGCTCTATGACCAATAAGTATTCGAGCATACTTTTTATAAGTATCTTTCTCGAACATTTCGGCAGCTTGAGCTTCACTAAAACTAAATTTTCCAATAGAATGAACTTCCTTATCACGAACTATACGACAAATATCATATTCAGTCACATAATCTATGGGCTGATTAGGTATTCTATAAACAGGAACAAGTCCTTGTTTAGCAAGTTCTTGAGCATGAGCCGGATTCATAGCAATAGAGAGTTTATTATTCCACTGATAACTCTTATATATATTTCCATTAAAATCTTTAAAATAAAGAGTTGGGTAAACATACATAATATCTATGTCTTTACTCTCTAATTGTTTCTTTTCAGCTTCTTTACGATTACTGCATTTAATACAATAATCAGGAAGTTTATCCTCAACATAAACGTTAAAACCATCTGTATATTCATACAGAGGACTATAATCTTTTGTACATTCCCATGTTAGTCCTGCCTTTGATAATAACGATTTAATAATATGAATATCAACACCAGTTTTACCATTAATAACGTGCACGTGTTCAAGGCAAGTACTAAAAGGTAGATTAAGGTCTTGTGCTCTCATTAGAACAGCAAGTCCATCTTCTACACTTGCAATACCACCTTTCTTACTTCTTGCAACTTGTAGCATAAATACTTTCGCAGCTTCAAGTTGATTCGGGTCTAAAAGATTAACCCGATTAAGAGTATGAACGTTATGTACAACAGGTTGTTTACTCACATCTTTTCTTGTTGTTGCAACGGAATGTTCACTTGCAACAACTTCTGTCTTTTGTTCTTTGTTCTCGTCCATTAATTCAAAGACCTCTCGTTTTGATTACACCACAAATATAAATCTTATTCCATTACTGACAAATAATTCCACAATTATTTTCATTAAAAATATCACTATCTACCGTTTTAGTAGTAATAGTTGTGAATCGGTTTGGCTTGCTCTGTAATAGCTTCGTTTCTTCGATTGTTCCCTGTAAGAACACCTTATATATAATATGTGGTGCATTATTAAAAAGAACTTTATTAAAACGGTATTTAAGAGCCGCAACTTCATCACATAGAGGACTTGTCAAAATCCAAACGTCTACGGCTATTTGCAGCTCATCTGACGAACTATTTTTCACGGATAATACTTTTAATTGTCCTTGCTGAAAAAGTCGCTCATTCGCGCTGGAAATGGCTTTAGATTTGACGATTCTCGGCTTGCCCTTGTTAGCACCGGACTTGTATAAAACAGGAATCCCATTTTCATCTACAAGAACTCTTGGTTCAATAGCATCATGATAATCTCCACAATCAATACCATTTTCTTCAAGATAAGCAGTAACACGAGCAGCAAACTCTCCACGCTTAGATATAATCATTATTTGTTTGCCAGTATTTTCCTTGACAATATCAAGAATAGCATTAAGTTTAACATCATTATCTGTAACAAGATTACTTCGTTTACGAATAATTTCATAACAAAGTGTAGCCTTATCTAATAGAATATTAGGATTATAACATTCATCAATTTGACGATTAAATCCAATAGTCATATCAAGTTCGGCAGACCAACCATTATTTAGCGCAAGCTGATTACGAAATTCAGCAGCACTAACACCAGTTTTATTATCACCAACTCTTGCTTTTGTAATAGCATCAAAATCCCCAAATATATTAAAGCATTGAGTTATAAAATCAGTATATTTATCATATTCTTCTTTATCAGCAACAGGGAGTAGGCAACCTACTCTTCGTTCCTCTACGGGGGAACTCAAATTAACAGCATTAATATCATTCGCACTTAATTCTACATTAACAGCAGGATAGTGCTTATATATTTCCATTAGGTTATTAGAGTCGATAACATCTTTAGTAATAATAAATAGATGAAAGTCAGAAGTAGTTCCTACACAATTGACATAATTACTATAACGTTCAAGACCAACAAAAATTGCCAGATTATATACATATCTATACCGAGCATTAACATAAGTTTCACTTAGTACAGTAATATGTTCTTGTTTTACTTCATTACTTGTGAGAGCTTCTATAATAGTCCTTCGAGTTTCATATGCATCAACACATATAAAAACTTTTAGGTCAGGATTCTTAGCCATCATCTTCTTTAATATCACTACGATTAGTTTGGCGTATTCCATAGGTCTAACACAATGAACTGTACCATGACCTTTGTTCTCTCGTCCCCACTTATCAGCTAACGTCTCATACATTGACTCAATTGTCTTCATAATAATCTATATTTTCATCAACATAAGCATCAGCATATTCCTCTTCAAAGGCAGCATCATCAAAAAGATTATTAAATTGTCCATAAGCTTTCTTGATACGAGTTTTACCTTTTCCTTTAGGACTAATACCAAGTTTGATAGGATTAATAATCTTCATAGCTTCTTCATAATAATACTTATAATTAATATTACGAAGAGAAATATCAACATCATCAAGAGTATTTATAACAGTAACAGACGAACCAGCAGCCATACGAGAACGAGAAGCAGTATCATTATGAACTTTCTCAATTATGCAACCAGTATTGGATATATAAAACCTAACATATCTTTGACATACAACTTGTTGAACTTGCTGATTATTAACAAATGTTTGTTCGACATGAAATTGACGTCCAACGTTTTGTGTCTTACAAAAGTCAAGAATATTAGTAGCTTTACGAAGTGTATCCATAACAGGAACATTCTTAAGAAAGTAATCACTAACTGCTTGAGCAACAATAGGCATATCATATCCTTTCTGTAAATCAACAGCATACATAAGAGGATTAAGAGCACCTTTATATTCAAGTTTAAGACCTTTCTTTGTACGGAATTGACAAATATAGTTATTAACATCACGAGCAATAAGACAATGAACTATATCTGTATCTGCACTCATCTTTGTCTTTTCTTGCCACCATTGAGTTATACACTCATATTTACTTATATCTTTATCATAAACCTTAACCATAATACCATCAGTGTTAGCACTAATAATATGAATACCATTAAGTTCAAGTTGTTCACAAAGCATAAGCAACATAAGCTGACCATTAATTGTCACTTCAAGTACAGCTCGTCTGTCATACAAATCTCCTTTTTCAAAACCAAATTTACCATAGATAGAATTTATCACAATCTTCAATACAAGAGCAAGTACATCACGAGGAATACCATCAACAATATCATCAAGACTATGTTTAACTTTAACTCTCGTATCTTTCATCCAACGAATAAGACCAGCAAAAATCTTCTTAAGCATATGAGCAGGAGCAACTTCATACTCTGCCATAATACTTGGATAATAACTGGCAACATCAAAATGAAATATAGTAAAAGGATTAGAATTTTTCTGTTCCCCCGTAGGAGATGCAGAGACAACAGTCCCACCATCATAAGGAGTAGTACTCCATATTTCCATAGGAATATCTCTACTATGCAAACCACCTGTACCAAGACTATAAACTATATTACCAATCTTAACTTCTTTATTAAATTCTTCTTTGCTTACTCTATAAATAGTAGTCTTTTTAATTTCAGCAAGAAGTTTCTGAAGTTCGGGAGTCTTAAATTCTACACATGGGAATATTATTTTACCAAGATTCATACCTGTACGTTCAGTACGTTTACCTTTCCATTTTTCAGGTGGTAAACCACTACGTTCAGAATAGAACTTTTCAAACAATATATCAGCCATATTACTACGACTACTATTAAGTACGTTTACTTTATAGACACTACTAACAGAATATCGTGATTTAACTTCTTCTGGATTAAGACGAACAATTTCACATACAATAAACACATCATTTTTATTATAATGCATCATAGGCGGAATATATTCATCTAATATGTATCTATCCCACTTGTCAATAAGTTTATTAAGCTTATCGGGAGGCAGTCCTTTATATAATAGATTATCATAATAAAGTTCTGCATCTTTTTCACAAATAGGAGGAAGTTCATATTCCAGTAATTCAAACCATTGAAGATTTATAGAAGTTTGTTTAAGACCTTTTGGTGTAGCTTTTCGTTCACCGGTATCTTTATCAATTCTAACTCCAGCTTTATTAAGAGCGAATATTCGCATAACATCAACATCAACATAAGGAAGTTTAAAACGTCTAACAGTATTAATCTGATAATCGTTATATAGTTTTTCCTTATCATCTTGAAGAGATATAATCTTCTTACTAAGAGTATATAGATACCTAATTAAATCTTTAGTATTGTCAAAGTGAGCAACATTCATAAGAAACCCAGCCACCATAAGATTATCGTAGCTAAGTCCATTATAAGTATATACATTAACACCTTTATGTCGCATATCATTAATATAACCAACAAGAGACAATAGTTGACTATCATCTTTATCAGTAATATAAAACGCATCACATTTGACAGTATTAAGTCTACGTTTAATTTCAGCAACAGTTAGTTTTTGAACCAACGGTATAGGCTTACCTTTGTCATTAACACAATCTGCAAATACTTTCAGATAATCATTAAGACTAATAAACGTAACACTAAAGAAATTAGGAAGTATCTCAACATCCGCAGCTCTACAATCAATCACTATTTCATTGTTATTCTAAACATTATAAGTTACAATATCATTAGACAAACGCCTAAGTAAACTATTATATTTATCCACATTATAGTGTTTAATTCCAAGAGAAGGATAAAAGTGTAAATGATAATCAAGATTATCCAATACAAAATCGACATCATTAGTATTAGGTTTAGCATCATAAAATAATCTATATGCGTCTCCAAATACAAATGTATGTCGATAATAACCAAAACGCCAAACTTCAAAGAAGATACGTTTACATTGAATAACCGAACTATCAAACACTTTATAATCGTTACCAAGTTTACATTTAACAGCACAGGAAAGTAGACAATGTTCTTCAAATACTTTATTAGATGCACGATTATAAATTCTAATAATATCGTTGACGGCATCTTCATTATGTTGTGGAATCACAAACATAGCATTTGCAATACTATTTCCTATATCATTAAATATAACTTTATCTTCGTTTAGAAGTCTTGCTGGACAATTTTGACAAGCTACGTTCATTTATAATAAGATTTTCAGGATGTACATAATAGAATGAATATCTATCTATTTTAAATCTTGTATAAACAAGAATATCTTCCGGCTCATCCATTCCACGCCATCCAAAATCTTTATGAACTCTAACAATAATAAGACCATTTCTCGTATTATATCCTACAATACGTCCTTGTTCTTTACCATTAGTTGCTTTATTAAATTCGCAAGGTTTGCCTTTATGTTTAATGGCAAATTTACGAGCTTCATCAATTTTATCTCCCATAGCACAAAAATAATTCGGTTGACGGTCTACTACAAGCAACGTATAATCTACGGAGTAGTTCATCTTGATTTGTATATGGATGTCCATACTTATCATAAACCATATCATTAACATCAACAAATACTGTATTATAAGTTGAACCTTGACTTTTATGAGAAGTTATAGCAAATCCATAATCAATATCACGAGAAAACAATACTTTACCATAAGTATTAAGTATGTTATTAGCAAGTAGATATTTCCGTTTAAATCTATAATATTCTTTCCATTTAGAAGCACGAGTAGAACCAGTAGCAATCTTAGCATCATTAATAAGATTATTCAGCTTATTAAAATAAAGATTAATAGTGAATTTATCTTCGTGGTCAATAATACAAAGAGGTTGAGTTATCTTACCACCATGAATAGCTTGAAATTTAACCATGAAACATTTAAAGTCATGAGTCGGGTCTTGAAAATCAGTTATATCATGTATAATATACTCTTCACTATTATTTATAATAATATCACTAAAATCATCAACAATAGTAGCATAAGACATAATAAGGTCATTCTTTGTAATAATGTTCTTGTCAGCACCTTTTATAATGGACTTTCTAACATAATTATTCCATTGTGTAACACGAGCATTAGTATAAGCAATAATCTTATACATATCAACATTCTTAGTATATTCTTCATTAGTAAATGCTTGTTCAATATGATAATCAAACTCTTGAGGACTACAAACAGTATATCCACAACCACGCTCATTATATTGACTTTTATTCTTAGGATTAGCTATATAATTAAGCATATCATATCGACCACAACTAATATCATTACGAAGGATATCAAGAAGATTACTAATAGGATTATTATCACCTTGTCGAACAGTCTCATTAAGATAGTTAACACGAGTTGCGATAGTAAACGCACGACTAACCTTTTCATTAACCGGAGGTAGCTGACTTGCATCTCCAATATAAATAATCTTAATATGATGTTTCTTACAAAGTTTATTAATATAGTTAACCAACTTTCCATTAAGCATAGAAGATTCATCTATGATAAGAACTCTTACTTCTTTATCAAGAATCTTAATATTACCAATAGGATTAAAAGCTGGTTTTTCAGGGTCGAAATCTTCTATATCTACATCAAGTCTAAAACCAAACATAGATTGAATAGTATCGACAGACTTACCACCAATAGCATTACTGAATACTCTACACGCCTTGTGAGTTGGTGCAGCACAAGCAATAACACTTGAACTAAATTTGCAATTTTGAATCACATATTTAGTAACAAAAGTTTTACCAGTACCACCAGCCCCACAAAGCGCATGAACATAATCAGTATCAGACCACGGAGCAGCTATAAAACTAATTAAGTCATCAACTGCATCAGCTTGGTCATTGGTAAAAGTAACATTACTCTTGTTATTTTCACCATATACATTCATTACAATTCATTTTCAATATCAAGTTCACCATTTTTAATTCTTTCCTCATAATCTCTCCACTCATTAAAAGCAAGAGACATACCCTCAACATCAGCAACGTTATAACACGTTACGACATGGAACATAATAGGACTAAATGCTGTTTTAACAAGTTTACCACGAGCTAATAGACCGGGAGCAATAGCGCAATAATGTTTAATATCAGTAGCTTTTCTACTATCTCTGTCACGAATAATCTTAATTCTATGACCATAAGTATCAAGCCATCGAGCATATATAACTCGTTTATTTCGCGTCTCGTAGGATTCAGTAGTAAGAGGATATGTTTTATCCTTGTATTTAACTCTATAAACTCCCTCTTTATCTATACATAATATACCATCACATTTAGTCTCTACAACAACATATTTGCTACTTACTTTTTGTCTCTTAGATTTAGCACTAAGTCCAAAAGACACTTTAAAGATAGGCATAACATACTACTTTCTGTTAAATTTACCTTTAGTAAGATTCGACCGAACAGCACCAATAAGGTCTACTTTACCTTTTCTTCGTTCAGCCTTAGCAGCAGCTTTAGCAGCTTTCTTTGCTTCTTGTTCAGCAATTTTAGCAGCTCGTTGTTCATCCAAGTCCACTTGAACAAGCGTATAACCACAGTATTTGGTAAGGAAATCAATTCTTCCCCAAAAACTATTACCAATAAGACTTGTGTTTTTCACAACACTAATCGTTTTACCGTTGAAGGTTACAGCAGGGTTTCTACCCAGTTCTTTAACTACAACCGCTTCATCATATTTTCCCATACTTTACACGTTTAATGATTTGTAATTTAAACTTTATTTTCGTCTATCATATCATTATAAAGACGACTACATTTATTAAGCAAACGACGAGCGACAGACATTTTGTCATCGTCTAAATCAGCAGTATTAAGATTAATAGTAATATTATCATTACTTAATTTAGTAATAGATTCACCTATAGTACCAACTACATCAGCTGCAGTTTGAGCATCAACAGCAATATATCCTATAATCTTAGAGTTATTATCTAATATTTCAATAATACCAGCTTTAGCTTTATTTTCCATATTATTATTTATATAAATATATTAAGTAATAAATAAATAGCACAAATTATACAATCAGCAATAATAGCTCTATTAAGAGTAACATACTTAATGAACTTAAATTCTTCTATAACATGAATAGCAAGAATAAGAAGAATACATATAATCAACAAGATAATCTCGTCCATAATGATTTGTATTAATATGGTCGGCACTACGTGCCTCCGCCGCCCGTAGAGGATGAGAATGAATACAACCTATACCAGCTCACTTGCCATTATTACCAATAATACGTGAATGAACTACATCAACAATTCTCTTAACATTATCAGTTAAAGTCTTTATATGTTCAACACTTTTAAGAACACTATCAGCAAGTTTAACAACTTGTTCTTTAAGAGCAACTTGACGCTTTAGAGCTTCATTAAGTTGTTCTTGTAATTTATATACACGTTGTCTTAGCATAATAATATCAACAATCAGCAACGCTATAACAAGAACCATAATTCAAATTAAATTTTCCATGCAGCACTATGTATTTTTCTAACAATATCATCTCTAAAATCCTTGCATTCATGTCTTGCCAAATCTTTAATAAGAATATCACAAAACTCAACATCAGGATAAGCAAATATAACATCAAGAGGTCTACGGTAGTATTCAAGCCATTCTAAATAAGCATCATCATCTCTTCTATGGACTTCAGCAATTTTAGCAATAGTTCTTGCAGAATAATTATTCATAGCAAGCAAGTCATGCCAATGTTCTCTGATATATTTAATATCTGACCAATTCTTCGCATTCTTGGCACAGTTATGTTCTATAACTTCAAACCATTGTTTAGCAGCAGTCTTAGTATTATGATAACAGAAATCAACACTATTCTTATTAAGAGTAATATCAATACCATTATCAATAACTTTAAGTTTTAGTTCTCGCTTTAAGAAATCTACCCAAGTACAAATAGCAAGTTTATCTTTGAAATAACCTCGCCCAATTCTTACAACATCATAGACATGAACACCATTGATGTTATCTCTATATTTCATTGATGGTCGTCGTGTACCCATAAGTATTAATGAATTTGGTTAAATGTTCGTATATAGAACCATCAAGATATTCTTGAGTAACTTGGTCATCAATTCTATCTTCAAGTCCTAAACGAATATAACTATTATCACATTTATCAAGAAGTTCAGTAATGCGTTCGTATTTAACTTGGTCATGGATTAAACTATTCATTTGTTCATCTTTACGATAAATAAGTTGTTTAATCACATATAACTCTGCAATACGAATACCAGCATTAAGAGCTTTATAATAATTATCATCTCTAAAACTCTTATAAAGTTCAGCAAGAAGACTTATATTGTTAGTAAGTTCTCTCTTATCAACATTACGAGGTTCAAATGCAATAGTTCTAACATTAGGACACCATTTGCCAATATTAGGATACCACATTATTTCTACACAAACACCATAACGAATATGTAGCATATTAACTACATCCGCAGCACCGCTATTCTTACGAATAATACCTTTACCAAGTATTCTATCAATAGCACTAAGAAAATAAGATTCTACATTATCCATAAAATATAATATTATATAATTAAACAGGCATTTTAAGGCTCAATTTGACACTTTCTGTCTGACTAATACAATTAATCGTCTGACATATCAAAATGGCATGGCGGGCAAAAGAACCGTATCTACGGCTGTGATACCGTCCGTTACCAGCATATACTCTGGAATGAAGTGCAGCACTTTCGTACCAACATTTACATCATAAACTATATGTTCTTCACCATCAGTATCTATATCAACAATAATACCAACAACAAGTTTATCATTCAACCATGTATGCACACGTTGACCACATTTAAATAAAGCATTATCTTCTATAAATCTTTCTTCAGCAATAGATGCTTCAATATCAGCAATATTATCCATATAAAATCTATATTTAAGTTTAACAATAAGTTTTAAACAACAAAGCCTTATACCACTTTCACAAGCAATATAAGGCATATTCTAAAGTTGAGTTTGAAAAGTTTTGTTTCACACATAGACTATAATATTATAGTTTCGGACTTCATTTCATCCATCATCAGTATGTGAGTTAAAATTAGTAGTGCTACTTTCACAAGCAACACTACTACATCATGTTTAATTATTACAGGATAAAAAAGCTCTTATTTCTTATGCTTCGTCAACTCCGCAATAAGTTCCTCACGCGACATATCTTCATAAGATTTACCTTTACGTTCTTTGTTATCTTCAATAGAACGCATCTTGTTGGCATATCTTTTATCAAGTGCAGAAAGTTGCCTCTTCATAACTGCATGAACAGTTTCACAAACAAGAACAACAGTTTCTTTACCATACTTGGCAATATCTTCCGGAGTAATAGTCTCGATAGCTTTTACCATACAAGTAGGACAGAAACATTCAATATCATCATCCCTAAGAGCATCATCTTTCTGATGAGCAAGAAATTCTGCAACTGACACATTTCTATCTTTAGCAGCTTTAGTAAATGTTTCGATAAGGTCAATCATATAGTCATGAGCACGTTCACGGTCACGTTCTTCTTCCGATTCAGCTTCAGCTTCCATAGCAGCGCCAACAGCAGCTTTAAGTTGTTCAATCAAATCTTTACCACCATCACGTTCAAGCTTAATCATAAGACCTTTACCAATTCCTTCAATATCTACTATTTTAGATTTCATATCTTTATCTCCTTATTATTTTAAATAACCAAAATCGTCTTCGCCGAAGTCATAATTATCATCAATGTCTTGCTCTTCAGCTTTAGCAAGTTCATCAATATCATTATTAAGTAGTTCAGCATGAACGTCTACACCTTGTTCGATAGATGTATCTTCATGTTTGTCTTTAGTTTTAATATATGTAACTTTAGACATAATATTTGGCTTATTAGGTAGAGGATGAATAGGATTATATTCCTACACATCCTCTACGGGGCGCACCACTACTTATTTAATCTCCTCAATCCCTTCTTTCTCCATAAAAGTAGCAATAGTTTCTTGCGCATTAGAAGCAAATTGACTAAATGCACTAATAAGAGCAGTTAGAAAGAACTGTTCACGATAAGAGTATTCTTTGATAATACCATCAGAACTAACTCTGAATTTATTCCAAAGAAACTTCACAAAGTTACCCTTACCATCTTTACGGATAACACCGGTTTGTGAAAGATGATTAAGAATGTTGAGGCTGGTATATCTACGAATAGCAGCATTATCTTTAGGGATATATGCTATCTCGAGGATATGTTCAGGAACATCAACATTAATTTCACGTTTCTCTTTACCAACAACAGTTTTAGGCTTAGTCTTTTCAACATTAGCCTTAGGAGCAGGAGCAGTAGTAGCAGCAGCAGGAGCTTCTTGAACAACCTCCGGCTTAGTATCTTCTACTTTCGTTTCAACTTTAGATTCTTCAACCTTAGTTTCTTCTACTTTAGGTTGAGCATCTTCTTTCTTAGTCGCGCGAGCAGCTTTCTTAGCAGCGTACTTACTTACAGGAGCAGTACCATCCTCTTTCAATTTTACCATAGTTCGAACTATTTTAATATTAACAATATTAGTTGGATTAGCAGCAGCATTACCAACTCTTATATGACAAACATAATAATACTATTTCTAACTACCAAATTATACAGTACTTTTATTTAGTGGTATAGTGTTAAATTCAGATAAACCACCAAGTCGAATAGTACTTTTATCAGTAGCAGTAATTATATTATATATGTGACTGTACACTTATCAGCACTACGAGGTAGAACTGTGTGATGTTTCATATCACGAGAGTCAGTAGAACCACGTCTACCAACTCTCATAATATTTGTTCATTAGAACCCACCGATTCCCATCATGTTCATCGCCAGCATATTCAGCATTTGCTTAGCTTTTTGACATATCTCAATCTTAACAACATGATTGATGATAGTATCATGACCAAGAGACTGACCATTAACATCAGAACTACTGAACGGATTCTTATAGATTTCATCCGCAGAAACTTCTTCTTGAACAAGGTCAACTTTAGCACCGGCAAGTATCACTTCAAGACCTTTAGGATTCTGGATAAGTTGATTAGCAGCCCAAGCTGTTTCATCATTATCCTTAAGAACGGACGCAATACTATAAGATGAAGCAAATACAGTAGCAGTTTCACCTTTAGTAAATACACCTTCGCCATCAGACACATATCCAGGAATACCACGTTCGAGACTTAGACTAACCATAACATAGTTGTCTTTAGGTGTAACAATACTACTGCGAACACGGATTCCAGCAATCTTATTACAACCTTTAGCAAGAAGTTCTGCAACTACCTGCTTATTAGTCTTAATCTTAAACACAACGACACCTTTGTCTTCATTAGTAGGTTCACCACCACCAATTACTTCGTTAACAACAGGATTTTCATTAGCATTTTCGGCTGCTTTACCATCTTTCAATTCTGCCATAGCAATATTAATTTATTTAGTTAGTAATAGAATTGGTCCGCCAACAGCAATAACATTTATATAGTTATCACCATTAACTCGCCGAGATTTATTTTGTTAGTGAATGAGTTGTGGATAAAGTGAAAGATTTAGATTATCTCTCACTATAATATCCAGCAAATGATATAATAATCTGACATTATATCACTTAAAGAACATAATCCAACACAAGGTTATTATGAAGATTATCATACAGATACAACCAGCTATCAGAGTAATCTCCGATAACCTGTTTCTATTAGGATTCGGCATACAGTTATAAGTATTAATGATTATACAAATGTTATCAGAGATATCATTATAACTTTTGGTTATGGGCTATAACTTATAGTTATAATAACTTTTGGTTATAATGAACCGTTGGAGTTATAACTTTTGGTTATAATGGAGATAATGCAGTCGTAGATGCAACTGTACATTGAGCATTATCATGGACATGAGCATGAGCATTATTACCAAGATGATTATCAAAACTATTATCATGAGCATGATAAGAAGTATGATAGGCATTATGATGTTTAGCATTAGGAGAATGATAGGCAGTAAGAATAAAATAATAAGGATGATGAGGTTGGAGATGGGTAGGTTAGCGAGCTTGTCTGCTCGGCGAATCTCCCCTATCACCATCTCCATAACCATCCACATCCTCATCACTTTTCACCACCATCAACAGGAACATCATCCCAATTAAAGTCATTAAGTTCTGCTTTATTGGCAATTCTACTCTTCTTACCACCAGTATTACCGAATATCTCAATGACTACATCCAGACTTACTTTACCCTCTTGTAACATATACTGTACTCTTTTAGCGCGTTTACCTGTTCCACAATCTCCAATAAAATTACCATCAATATCGAAAAGATAACCTAAAGTTCCTTGAGAAAGATTACCTATATTAACAGCATATCCTTTAGCAATAGGTTGTATTGCACTATCAGCTATATCATCAAGCTCTTTTTGCAGCTTATCTTTATCAGCTTTAGTATGTTCAAGCTCTTCTTTAAGACCTACAATCTCATTCTGAAGCTTAACATTATCACGTTCAAGATTAGCAACAACCTCATCTTTAGTAGCAACAAATGACTTATAAGCACCACTATTTCTGACAAGTTGCTCCATAACAGCATTGTTAAGAACAAGTTCAGTAGCTTCTGTCACTATAACAGTGTCACCGTTAGGACGTACAACAAGAGCAACATTTTCACATTCAATAGCAAATAGTTTCTTTTCCATAATTTTCAACTTTAGTTTTATTATTAATATTAGTATTATCACGATTAAGAATAGTCTTATCAGAACCACTCCGAGACTTATTTTGTACGTGAATGAGTGTTAGGATAAGGATTAGCATAATGAGCCGAACCTGTCACAATGTATCACATTGGCATATGAATTGGCATTAGCAGGTTTATCAGTAGTCTTATCAGAACGATTATCAGAACTACTTCGGGTTTTATTTTGTACGTGAATGAGTTTTGATAACGTTTGTAGTGAAGACCAGTTTCCCAGTCTCCACTACAATTCTATTTCCTGTCAAGTTCAATTCCAAGACAAACAGCAAGTCCAATACTGACAATAACACCAAGCATTGCTATTTCAGTACATCCTCTTTGATTGAACATCAACGTGCCCCACAGTACAACCAAGAGCACAACAATAGGTATGACAATATCTTTCATGATGATAATGATTTGTGGGAGCAGTGTCACCACCACTCCCAATGAATACTACAATTTGACACCAAACAACTTCGTGATGAACACCTGTTGACGTGTCATGTCTGTCACTTTCATGAAGTTCTCAACGAAGTGTTGAGCCACCAAGTATGACATCATCTCGTCCAACTTGACCTCGCTAATCTTGTAGAATATGGCATCATGACTGTCAGCATCAGCTTCATCAGCTTTCTGAACAGCAGCCTCAACTTCAATAGTAGCATCAGTCAGTATGACATTGAGAACATTGACAAGCTCCTCAACACCACCAGCTTTGGCAGAATCAAGACGATAACCAAAGGCAGTAGTAAACTTGTCACCAACAGCTTGACGAACTTGTGCAGACAATGCTGTGAGTTGCATCCGCATCTGTTTGACATTCTGTTGTTCAAAGGTAATGACACCATCAGCATCAACATTACGAACAAAGCCAAGAATATCATCAGCGATAGTAACGATAACTTTGCCAGTAAACTGTCCTTCAAACTTCTCCATTCTGATTGACTTAATTGTTGTCTTCATAATACAGTCCTCCTATGACCGCTACGACTTGATTAGTAATGACCATGTTTGCGTAGTACAACATGACCAGCAACATCAACGTGATGTGCCAGAATTTGTTTTGTTTGTGAATGAGTTTTGACATTTGCTCAACTATTCGTTTTTGGAAAAGCATGACGGGGGGATTCGATTCGAGAAAGAAGACCGGGGGGTTCTCTATAGTAGGCTACCTCATCTACATTTATACTATAAATCCTATATACCCGTATCTCCATTCACATCATCTTCTATATTATCTTCCACATAAAAATCCTCATCATTTTCTCCGCTCACATCCTCATCATTCCCAATTCCCAAATCTTCAAGTTCTCCCTCACATAAATATAGAACCTAAATACCATATATACCCGCATCTTCATTCGTATAAAAATCTATATCATCTCCTAAATCTTCTTTCTAATAAAAATCTCCAAAATCTCTCCGTTCATCAATCAGATAAAAAAGTTCCATAAACTTCTAAACCAACATTCTTTGAAATCCTCATATTCAAATCCCCATCAAAATCAGCATCTACTCCTAAGCTGATTTTCACGTTAATAATCTCCACAATGTCTCCTAAGTAGATTATCAAGTCAATCTCCACTTCCAGCGTCAGCACTATTTCCATGAAGATTAGCATCAGCCCCATATTCACCATGTCCAGCCACAACCAATCTTACATTGCCAGTATAATCTACATTATTATCGCCATGACAATCTGGTCTATAATCACCGCGACAAGTGGGTTTATAATTCCCAATACCAAGTGCCGCAATATTTGCCCATTCAGTTGGGCTTTTCCCCCGTAGAGGATGTGTAGGTATATCACCACCGCAACCTGCTCTTATATCCCCATATATATTTCCACGACAACCATGCCTATATATCTATATTATAATTATATTATAAATAATATAATTATTAATATTATTATTTATATTAATATCTAATATAATACCTCTATTAATATGCGCACGTACATTATTATATACGCACGTATATTACCTATTATTCGCGTGTGCGTATATGTACCTTATTATATAGGGGGATATGTTAAATTAATGTTAATTACCACATAACATTTGGATATATAAAAAAGTTTTAATACTGTTGCTCAAAATGATTTTGTTATGAGAAATGATACTGACAAACCTACTCCTGAACCTGCCATTTATAAAGCAGGTTGTCGTGGAGATAAGAAAAGAGAAGTTAAGCCAAGTAAACTCAAGATTGGAACTCTTGGACTTGAAGCTATTGTTAAACCAAATAAATAACTAAAAGATGATTAGAATTGAATCTGACAAGATGTCCTATGACATCCTCGTGCCAACAGACTTTGAAGAAATTACCAAAGAAGACATAGACGCTCTTCTTGCTGGTGTTGTAGTTCCACAGTATTATGCTGTTGTAGCTCTTATCTATAAAGAACGTCTTTATAGCGTAGTAAGTAATGTTAAGAATAACAAGACTACTATGGTTAAATGTGTTCCTGTTCTTGCTAAACTCCATGATGGAGAAACTAATGCTAATGGTTGTGAACTTATGGATAAACTGATTATTCCTACAAGTTCTCTTGAAAGAGCTAACCTTATTGCAATACCACAGAATACTCTCGACCCAACTGTTGTTGGTCGTTATTGTAATTCTGATGATGCTCTTGTAAGAGCTATTGTTACTGGAAGCTACTTTAATGATGGTAGTACATCTGATATGGCAGCAAGAGAACTTGCTCCGGATTGTTACTTCATTGATTTCCGTATGATTCCTGTTAATGATATTATCGGTGGTTATAAAAAGGATGTTACTCCTGAATGTCCTTTCAAAGTTCCAAAAGAACCTGCTACTGCCGAAGGAGAAGAATCTCCACTTCTGAACTAAGACGTATCTGCTATTAGTTTATATTATGAAGCAACAGTTGGTTATGTTGTTATTCTTTACATCCTCTACGGGCGGTGGAATAAATCAGCTTGTGAAAGTTGCATAATCTGCTGTTGCTTCCACACTTAAAACTATTGATATGGACTTTAAGAAAAAAATTGTTAGAAATAGAGTTATAGACCATGAACTTGATGATGACTATCTACTGATATATAAAGATATTGATAATATTCTTGATGATATTGATTTTGTTACAGAAGATGATAGAGTTCTATGTAGAAGTATTGTTGATTCATTAGAGAAAGAAGCTGCTGCTCAACTCCTTGCAGGACAATGTGTTCAATTACCTTATATTGGAAATATTCGTCGTAGTCCTATTAAAATGGCTATGATAAGTCATTATAAGGAATTTAAAGAGAAACGTTCTGAACTTTCACGAGAAGAATATGTAGCCTACTGTAAGGGCGTGATGAAGAAAGAGAAGATGAAAATACAGAACATGGAGATACATAAACGGAAGATGAACGTGTTCAAAAAGAAGTATCTTAAACTATGGATGGATAAGAGAAAACAGTTTGGTGACGCTTATGCTAATTTATATCTTCTTTGTTATAGAAATTGGACTGTTGTTGAATTTGATTGGGATGTAGAAATCGCTTATCAAGAATCTAATAATTATCATGGCTAATAAACTACGAGTAGATAAACTGCTGACAATAGACGAGACCGGTATGCCACAAGCACCGGACATTAAACAACTTCTTGATAAAGACGTTCAGTTACTTTGGCTTAGAGATAAGACTAAAGATAAAAGTCAATATATTAAAGAAGTTGGTGTTATCTATTATCTTGCAGACCCTAAAGGACCTTGTAAACAAGAGGGACTTAGTGATAATGAAGCTATTAAAAAAGCTATTGAAAACTTTGATTTACCTAAGACTTATCAACCGGATTTACTTGTTTGGAAACTTGCCAAACGTTATTATAATGCGGAGATAACTGTTGCTGGAACTGCTGTTGAAACTCTTCTTAGAAGTATCCATAATGTCGCATTGGCTGCTAATAAGATGAATGAAATACTTACTGATAAACTCAATAACGAAATGAGTATTGAAGAAGCTAATACTGTTATTGGTATTATGGATAATCTTAATAAAAAGACTGCTGAAATTCCAGCACTTATGAAAGCACTTAATGCTGCTAAAGAGAACTTACTTTATGAAGAAGAACAAGCTGTAGCTCGTGGTGGTAATGCTGTCATGAGTTCAATGATAGAAGAATAAGTTATGTTAGAACTAAGAGATAAACGATATAATGATATACGTCTTGTATTTGATGAGCCTCAACATAAATATACAGATACTTTAGGTAATGGATATATATCCACTACTACAATTCTTCATAATTATCAACCTAAGTTTGATAAGAGCTATTGGTTGAGAAAGAAGTCCAAAGAGTTGGGCATATCAGAGAAGAAGTTGGAACAACAGTGGGACACTATTAAAGACGAAGCTTGTGAACGTGGTTCTAATACTCATAATGGTCTTGAAGATGGTATTAAAGGAGGAAGTCAATTTAAGAAAGCTATTCAATATCTTGAAGCTCGTCAAACTGGTGAAATGATTACCGTTGCTGATATACCTACAATTCTCGGTAACTATCGTCTCTTAGATTTATCTGAATTTATTGAACTTACTGAAAATAAGTATCCACAGATATATGAAGTGTTCCAACGTTATACTACTAATGGCTATCAGATATATGCAGAGATTGGAACGTTTCTTATTGACTTTCTTGTTAGTGGTACTATTGATGTTCTTCTTCTTCGAGAAGATAAGTTTGTAATTGGAGATTGGAAAACAAATCGTGGTGGACTTAAATTTGAGGCTGGTTACTTCAAGAAAGATAAAAGTCAAAAGCCAGCTCAAACTACAGATATATGGGTTCCTAAACAAGACTTTCTTCTACCTCCTGTTAATAATCTTCCTAATTGCAATGGAAGTGTGTACAATCTACAACTTAGTATGTATGCTTTTATGGTAGAACTTATTCTTGGTATTCCTTGTATTGGAATGTGGCTTTGTCATATTGATTCTGACTTTGAACTTAATGAGTATGGACAACCTAAACGTTTTCCTGATGGTCTCTATCATATTAAAGAGAATCCTAAAGAGAAAACAACATTCCATGTTATGCAGTATCGTAAACAAGAAATTGAACTAATACTTAATGATAGACGTATGCAGCTTGAAGCTGGTGCTGTTAATACACAATTTAAACTTGATTTATAATGAAAATATTTTGGTGTTTTATAGTAGGATGTGTTATAGGTTTAATTATAACCGCTGTTGTAAAATGTGATGATAGTGATAAATCATTAAGACCTATAAAAGAAGTTAGATATGTTCCTATTCCTGATTCTATGACTATTCAAGAAGTTGTTTATCTTAAAGAAGAACTTCGTAGATGTCAAGATAGTCTTAGGATTATTCGTACTGATAGTACAATGAGTGGAGAACTCTTTGTTGCTAAATATAAACTTGAGCGTATTCGTTATTATAATGATATAGCCGCTAAAGGTAATAATATAAAGTATTTAAGAGGATGGATAAACAGAGTACTGAACGAGTGATAGTATTCGATGAAAACTATCGTCGACCAAGAAAAGTTATTCGTATTAATATAGCTACTGGTGAACGACAAGAATATGGTAGCGCATATTGGGCTGCTGAATCTATTGTCACTACAAGTACTGAAATACGAGTTACTTGTAATCGTAATGAGGGTCTAAAGAAACCTCAATTTCAAAGAAAAGGTTATTATTTTATTTGGGGAGATTAATAAGTTATGGCTGAATTTGCTAAAGCATATAAGAAACTTGAAGTTGCAGAAGGAGGTTATGTAAATGACCCTGATGATGCAGGTGGAGAAACCTATAAAGGTGTTTCTCGTAAAGCTAATCCATATTGGGTTGGTTGGGTTATATTAGATGATTTAAAGAAACATCATCCTAAAACTTTTGCTTCTATTGCTAAGAAAACTCCACAGCTTGAAAAGGCTGTTCAAGACTTATATAAAAAGAACTATTGGGACTGCTTTAATCTTGATGATTTTAAAAGTCAAGCTATTGCAGAACAATTATTTGATTCTTGTGTGAACACAGGTAAAAGTGCTGCTATTAAAATGGCTCAAAGAGTCGTTAATGTTGAAGTTGATGGTAAATGGTCTGCCAGACTTGAAACCATTCTTAGTAGTCTAAGCTGATATGCTAAAATACGGGTTTCTGATAATCATTAATTAACTAATCAATAGAATCATGAAGAAATTATTAATAGCGTTGTTGTTTATGGCGATAATCAACTTATGCCTACAAGTGGTGATAATTAACAAGATAAGTAGTAGAAGCGAACTTAAATTAACAGATGTAGACAGTGTTATTAATAGAGTTCGGATTGATTCTATTGAGTTAGTTATTACTCAAAAAGATAGTACTATTGTTCATATTAAAAATACTATTAAAGATGAAATTAATGAAGCTAATGCTCTTAGTGATAGCTCTTCTGTTGAGTTGTTCGAGCGGTTGGTGTCAGAGTGATGCTACACATCCCCTACGGGGGGACACAACGAAAGTGATTGTCAGTATCGACTTAATTCGCAAAGCTAATGTTAAGTTGATTGAACATAAACATTGTCCTGACATTATTAATGCTAAAGATACTATCATTAGACTTGAGAGACTTAAATATCATACTCTTGATAGTATTTATAATGCTGAACTTGTAAAATGTTACAATAACGTTCAAGTACTTCAAAAACAAGTTAATTCTACCAAACGTAGAAACAAGATATTAGGCGGTGCTACTATTGGTAGTGTCGCCATTGTTGTATTGACACTATTGCTAAAGTAGATGTTATGGCTAAAGAAGAATATCCTTTTAAACAATTTATAGAAGAAGATAAGAGTCGTTATAAGACTGCTACTGAAGCTGGTTATTATGATCCGCATAATTATTTTCTTATAGGTGATAGTGGTGGTTTTCTTATGAATATTAGACCGGGTAGATTTGTCCATACAGATAAGTTTACATTCATGGCTGATACTTACATTCGTGATAATAAATATACTCATTATAAGCCTGATAGTATTCCACATAGACAACTTCGTCGTCGTGAATGTGATAGACGTAAGAATGGATATGATGCTCCTTGTTGGCTTAATGAACATGGTCAGATTGAGAATATTCATATAAGTGGTGATTATTATAACTATCTTAATTATACACGTATGGAACTTACCGATGATAGTACTCTTGTTGTTGGTAAGAACGTTACTACTGCTGAAAAGAAATATGCTTTTCCTCGTTTTATAGATGCTCAATTTTGGACACATAATGTTCTTGAGTTTGCTAAGAATAATGGTTTTCATCTTATTATTGTTAAGACTCGTCGTGGTGGTTTTTCTTATATGATGGCTGCTCGTGCAAGTAATGCTGTTAACCTTAGAAAACATAAAGTCTTTATTAATGTTGCTGCTGATAAGAAATATCTTACTAAGAAAGGTGGACTTACTGATTTTGCCGTTGCTAATCTTAAATTCTATGAAGAAAAGACTCCTTTTAAAAGAGGAATATTTAGTCCTACTGTTGAAGACTTTCGTCTTGGATATAGGCTTCCTAATGGAGTTGAAGCTGAAGATAGTTGGCAAAGTTCTCTTATTAGTGTATCTGCAAATAATGACCCTGACTGTGCTATCGGTAAAGACGCTGTTGGTGTCAATGTAGAAGAGTTGTCTACCATGCAGAACTTTGATGACTTCATGAAAGTTACTGAACCTGCTATGACTGTTGGTGATATTACTACCGGTATGTTGGTTGCTTGGGGAACTGCTACTGCTACTAATATGCAAATATTTGAACAAAACTTTTATAATCCTCTTGCTTATAATTTTATGCCTTTTGAAAATGTTTGGGATAAAGATGCTCGTGGAGAAATTTGCGGATTCTTTAAATCATTTGCTTGGGGTATAGAGGGAGTTATAGATGGACAATATGGTGTTGATAAATGGGGTAATAGTGATATTGAAGTAGGTCTTAAACTTGCTGCTCGTGGTCGAGCTAAGAAGAAAAAAGATGCTAAGTCTTTCTCTGATTATCTTGGTTATGTTGGACAAAGAGCTTTGTTCCCTGCTGAATCATTTAGTAGTGCAAGTGAGAATATCTTTGTTGGCGAGAGATTTAATCAATGGGAAGAAAGACTTCGTGTTGATAGTAGTTATAAGTTTTATGTAGATGGACAACTATTTAGAAATGAATCTGGTCATGTAACTTTTAAAAGTAATGCTCGTATAAAAGCTGAAGACCCTACTGCTAAAGTTTATGATTGGATTCAAGGTGTTCCTCGTAAAGGTAATGAAGACCCACATGGTTGTGTAAGAGTTTGGTTTGCTCCCGAATATGATGAATATTATGTTAACGATAAACGTATTCGTGAGATTAAACAAGGAACTTATGTTGTAACTTATGACCCTGTTGGTATTGATAAAGATAAAAACGAAATTACTGATAAACATTCTCATAATAGTATTCATGTTTGGGAAATGCCTAATGAACGTAATGGATTTAAACTTAAAGTCTGTGCTGCTTATTATGGTCGTCCTGATAAACTTGAAGAAGCTGATTATATATTTCTAATGTTATGTATATGGTATAATGCTGTTGGTACTGGTATTCCGGAAGTCAATCGTGGTGAAACTGTATCTAACTTTAAGAAATGGAGAATGCTTCGTTATCTTGCGCATGAACCTCTTTATGTTTGGGATGCTAATATAAAAGAAAAGGTTAGTAGTACTTACGGTTATATTATATCTGAAGGAACAAGAAAACTTGATGCTCTACGACTATTTAAAGAGTTTCTTTGGACTCCTATTGGTAAAGACGCTAATGGTGAAACAGTATATATGTTTGAACGTATATATGATTACCAAGCCGTATTGGAGATTAAAAAGTGGAATCCTATGGGTAACTTTGACCGACTATCAGAAATGTTATTGATAGGAATATACTGGAAAAGTATAGATGTTAAGGGTAAGATTGAACTATCAAGTCGTAAAAGACTTGAAGATGCAGATAGCCCTAATGATATTATGGAAAGAGAATGGTTTTAATTTAATACAAATATTAATATGGATTTTCCGTTTCCAAGAAACTTATTTCCATCTCAAAGAGTTAGCTATGAAGAACGACAAAAACCTGAATGGTATGCTAACTGTTGTGATGGTGTGATTGCTCTTGCGCAATCTATTAGGGATTCAGAAGAGGACGCTGACGTAGATGAAAAGTTTGATATTCTTCATGGTAATATACCAGAAGAATATTACCGTAAAGCTCTTAATCCTTATAATGCTACTCAAGATAAATATAAACGTTTTCCTGCTACGATGCGTAATTATGATTTAATGGGTGGTGTTATTAGACGTTATGTTAGTGAATATCTTAAGAATCCTCATGACTTTATTGTTGGTGCTAATAATCCTGAAGTGGTTCTTGCCAAAGATGCGAAACTTACGCAAGAACTAATGAGACTTGCTGAACAAGCTATTGCTGCTGAAATTCAAAGAGCTTATCAAGAATTTGTAAATGGTGGTAACGACCCAGCTCAATTTAATCCTGCATCTGAAATAGATGTTGAAGCTTTCATTAAGGAATTTAATGAGAACTATATTGATGATATTACCATTCAAGGACAAAGAATACTTAATGTAATTCGTGACCTTACTGACGATTTGGCTCTTTATATTAGAGCTTATTTTGAATTTGTTTCCTTTGGTCGCTGTTTTACATATACTGAAATTGCTGGAACTAAACTTATCAAACGTGTAGTCAGTGTTCGCGATGCTTATCCTGTACCTAATGATAGCGTTCTCGTTGAAGATTATGATATGTTTGCTGAACGTCGTAAACTTAGTTATCAACAAATCATGGATGAATTTGCTGATTATCTTGACGATGACCAGATTGCTTTCTTAGATACTTATTATGCTCGTGATACTGTTAACGGCGGAAGTGAACGTGCTCTTCTTAACTTTGATAAGTATTATTCTTATAATAAAGATGTTTGTTCTAAGTTTACTCCGGAAGAGCGTAAGAGATTCCAAGATGACAGACCTATGGCTCGTGACCTTAATAGTGGTCTTTACGATGTATGGCACGTTGTTTGGAGAGGTGAAGTAAAACGTGGTATTCTTCAAACTCAAATTAATGGATTCATTACTGAAACAGTAGTTGATGAGAATTATGTTCTTAATCCTCAAGCTGGCGATATTAGTATTGAATGGGTATGGGAACCACAGGTTTATGAATCAGTTCGTATTGGTACTCGTAACACAGCTGTTTATCCTTATAAGTACAGACCTATTGCTTATAACCGTAATGGTAAGCTTCCTTATAATGGTCTTATGGAACTTATTCCGGGTTATGGTAGATTCAGTATTGTAGACATTATGTTACCTTATCAAGTATTTGGTAATATAGTTGCTTATCATAGAGAGATGGCTATCGCCAAGAACAAACTTAATGTTCTTCTTGTTGCTCGTTCTCTTCTTGGTAAAGTTCCAGAAGATACTATCTATAAAATGGCTGCTGATGGTGTACTTTATATTGATGATACTGATGATACCGGTATGGTTAAAGCGGCACAGACTCGTATGTTGAACGCAGATACAAGAGATTATATTACTCAACTTACGAATCTTATTAATGCTAATGAACAGAAAGCTATGTACCAAGTAGATATGACTCCTCAACGTTATGGAGAGATTGCTACATCTGCTGGTAAAGGTACTACCGAAGAAGCTATCATTCGTGGTTCTATGGGTAGTGTTATTATAGAGTTTATGTTTGACATTATGCGAGAGCATGATTATAATAGAGATATTGACTATTCTAAATTAGCTTGGATTGACGGTCTTAATACGTCTTATCGAGATAATAATAATCAGATTCGTTATATGTCTCTTGATGTCAATAATCATATTCTTGCGGACTATGTTATTAAGTGTAAACTTTCTGCTCGTGAGAAAGATAAACTTGACCAATATCGTGAACTTGCATTTAGTGCTGCTCAAAATGGAGATATAAGAATTGCCGCTGCTACTATTGAAGGAGATAATTCTGCGGAAATTAAACGTATGCTTGATGAGCTTGCTGAACTTAATCAACAACATGAAGAACAAATGAAGCAAATGGATGCTCAAAATGCAGAAATGCTTCAACAGTATGAACTTGATAAGATTGCTGCTAAAGGTGAACAAGATAGACAAACTCTTGAACTTGAAAAGTATCTTGATAGTGAGATAGAAATGATTAAGGCTAATGCTAATATTATGAGCTTTGATAATGGTCTTAGTGAGCAAACTAAAGCTGCTGCTGAACAACGTATGCAAGAAGCTTCTAATAATCTTGAACAACAGAAAATAGGTATGGAACGTGAAAAGATGTACCTTGAAGCTAATGCTAAAGATAAAGAAGTTGCTGCTAAGATATATGATAGCAATGTTAAACTTAAAGTTGCAAAAGAAAATAAGAATAGATTTGATAGACCGAAAGCTGCTAAATCTAAAAGTAAATAAGTAAATTACGTTTCTGTTGGTGGATGGGCTATTGCTGCTTGTGAAAGTGGTGGTAGCCTTTTTCGTTTATATTGACAAGTCTTTGCATCCTCTACGGGGCACAGAATCGAGCTGTATGGGCTTTTGCATCAGATTCGATAGATTGTTCACAGTAACTATTTTTGTCGTATGGTGGGCAGCCTATGTAGGTCTACGTGCGTGTCTTGCTAATAGTGAGTTGGAGTACAGGTAGTCCGGCAGTAATTAAATAGATAACAAATTTATCCAGCTCGTAGTCCTTATCGGAAACGTGCTATTATATAAGGTATAAATAAAAATTATATTTGTCATGTAATAACTAATAAACATATAGACGTATGCCTGATTTTGGATATGGAAATGCTGGCGGTGGAGCTGCTGATAATGGCGGTGCTGGCGGACAAGGAACTGATTTGGATACTGGCAGATTAGATAATGCCGGTGCAGGTGGTACAGGTTCTGCTGATGATATTACTATTGTTGCTCCAGATAATAATGGAGATGGTAATAATAACAAAGGTGGAGCAAATGGTACAGGTGATGGAAACGGTGGAAATGGCGCTGTAGACAATGGTAATGGTGGTAATGGTAATGGAGACGGCAATGGTGATGTCGAGCTTGTTGAGGGAACTACTATTGAAGTTGGCGAAGATAGCTATACCGTTGACAAAGATGGTAACTTAGTTGATAAAGACGGTAATGTCTTTAAAGAAGCTAAGGATGTTAAAGATTTCATTGCAAGTTTTGAAGTAGATAACGGAGCTAATGAAATTTCTATTGATGCAATTAAGGACACTCTTGGTGTAGACATTGTTGATGAAGATGGAAAGCCTGTTGAATTTGACAATACTCCTGCCGGAGTTGCTGCTTATGTTGAATCTGTTATCGAACAACGCCAAGAAGAGTTTGCTCAAGCTGGTGTTAATCAACTTCTTGAACGTTATCCTATCGTTTCTGATGTGATTAATTATTATGTTGCTAATGGCAATTCTCTTGATGGATTTGGTGAAGTTAAAGACAGAAGTAATATTACGATTGACGAACAGAATATAGCACAACAAGAAGCTATCATTCGTGAAAGTTTTAAAGAGTTCAATAAACGTGGCAATGTAAATGAGTATATTCAATATCTTAAAGATAAGGGTACTCTGTTTACTACTGCTCAAGAAGAACTTCAAGGACTTATTGATGCTGACAATGCGGCTAAAGAAGAAAGAGCACAATTAGCTCGTGAAGCTGCTGCTAAAGAGCAAGAAGAATCCGATAAGTATTGGAACGGTGTCCAAGAAGTTATTAAGAGTCGTAAGATAGCCGGTTATGAGATTCCCGAAACTATTATTATTAATAGAGACGGAAAGAAGATTGCTGCTACTCCTACTGATTTCTTTAACTACGTTTATCAAGTAGACGAACAAGGAAATAGTCGTTATATTAACGAACTTGCTGCTATGACTCCTGAACAAAGACGAGATGATTCACTGCTTCGTGCGTATCTCCGATTCACTGGTGGAACTTATGCTGACTTAGTTAATTTAGCTATTAAAGACCAAGAAGTTAAAAAGCTTCGACTTACAGCTAAAGAAAATAACAAACGTACAGCTCGCATAATACCTCCGACTTCCGGTAAACCAAAAGGAAGTAAAACAGATTTTGGTTATAATCAATAACTAAATTTTACTGCGTGTATGTATAAAATGCGTGTTATCAGCACTGGTAATTATGAAGATAGAGGTTATTCTAATGAAGAATCTATCGCATATTTACAGTTGCAAAAACCTGTTGAAATCAACAGTTTTCTAACTTATAATTATGGTCTTGATGATGACCGTTTCCCTCTTAGTTTTATGACAGAGGGACAAGGTGCTGGCGGTGTCGTTGATATTGATACTGTTCAGTGGACTTGGAAGACAATGGGACGTTACAAGTTTACGGACTTTGTTACTTACTTTAATACTGATGTTGCTAAACCGGGTCTTGGTGGAGTTGAATTTGAAGTTCACTTCTCGACTCATTGGTTTATTGAACAACATGGTCTTATTGGACCTGATGGTAAGACTTCTGTTCGTATTCAGAAAGACTTGGGTGAATCGGCTTATGGTTATGGTTACATTCTGAAACTTGATACAGTTAATCCTGAAGCTTTTGTTGACCCTACTCTTCTTGCTAAAGGTAAGTATTGGTCACTGACTGCTCCTACGGTTTCTGAATCATATTCTAAGGGTAACCGTTCTAATACTATGGGACCGGGTAAGATGACAAGTCAGCTTGAGTTCTATCGTCATAGTAAAGAGATTGCCGGTAACCTTGCTAATGTTATCACTGAATATGAATTTGAAGGTGCAGGTGGTGGTAAGAGCCGTTTGTGGATTAATGAAGAGATGCGTCAGTTCAATCTTCATATGCGTGTTCTTGGAGAAGAACGTCTGTGGCTTGCACAGTACAATCGTATGGTAGATGGTACTATTACTCTCAAAGACCGCGATAATGGTAAACCAATTCCTCATACTGCCGGTATGCTTGAGATTTGTCGTGAAAGTAACTATGATACTTATGGTGAGTATCTTACTTTGAACAAACTTAAGAGAACCGTTGGTGATGTTCTTGACCGTGATACAGACGAGGGCACAATGAATATCGTGCTCATGGCGGGTAAGGGATTTTTGGAAGACTTCGACGAAGCAATGAAGATGGACGCCAAAGAGAACGGCTTCTTGACACCGCTGGGTGATAAAGAGATTCAAGGTAGCGGTAGCAATCTTGAATATGGTGCTTACTTCCGTAAATATAAGACTGTTGACGGTCATACAATTACTTGTAAACACTGTTCTTTCTTTGATAAAGGTACTGTTGCTGAAGCTGCAAAACAGAATGGATATATTCATCCAAGAACTGGATATCCTATGACTTCGCATCAGGCTTGCTTTATTGACTTCTCTTCTTATAAGGGACATCAGAATGTTCGTCAAGTAAGACAGAAAGGTCAGATTTATAAGGCTAAAGTTCTGAAAGGTATGACGGATGTTCCTGCATCTTGGGGTGTATCTGATAGCAACTTTATTTCTACGGAAATTGATATGAGCCGTTTTGAAGTCAAAGGCTCTCGTGGTCTGCAAGTGGACAACTCTACGAAGATGTTCATGTTGGAATGTGTACTTTAATTAATCTCTAAACAATAATTAATATGGATTTTAATACAGCTGGTGCTGGCAAAACTGAAAAAGCTACTAATGCTTTAAAAGCTGGCGGAGAAACAGGGAGTTCCCCCGTAGGAGATGAGAACAAGAAAGAACCGATTAAGACTGCACAGCAAGAATCGGATGAAGAACTTGATGCACCTTTCACTTATAATCGTACTGTAAGTATTGCTCTGATTCAGAATTATTCTCTGTATCGTAAAGCAAACGATAAAGTACTTCCTAAGCGGAGAGATTTCATTGGTTCTTCCGTGCGTAGTTCACAAGTACTTGCATCGAATCGTGCAGAGGTTGAAGCTTACTTTCCTCAACTTCTTGGTCTTTCTCCTAACAATGAAAATTTTATTTCTCGTCTTAAACAGTATTTGAATAATATTCAAGTTCGTGTTGATGAACTCGGAGTTACTTTTGATTGTTCTTTCCAATTTAACCATAAACGGGATTATCTTAAATTTAAGACGCAAGAAGAAGCTATTGAACTTCAATATAAGAAAGCTAATCGTCAGAATATTCAAGAACTTCGTAAAGCTCTTGATGCTAAGATTATGGCGATTAATAATCTTGAGAGTCAACTTCATGCTTACGGTAGTCCGGTTAATATAGCTGAATATCTGCTTTATCGTCACTGTTTACTTTACAGAGATATTGCAAAAGATACTGCTATTATTAATAGCGACCCTTATGTGAGATTCTACTTCCGTGATGATACGAAAGATAGAGAACGTCAGCAAAAACTCCGTCAAGAGATTAACAATGCTAAACGTAACTATGTTGAAGTTATCGGCAATGACGATATGTTTGATGCAGTTTACATTCAGTATTGTGTTATTGCTGGTTTACCGATTGTTAACTCAATGCTTAACGATAGACTTGAAAAAGAAGTTCAACTTGATAAGTTTAGTATGGCTGAACCTGTTAAGTTTAACAATATTGTTAAGGATAAAGACATTGAGATTAAGTCGTTTATTGAACTGCTTATTTCTCGTGGTGAGTTTGTCCGTTCTAAGTTTAATCAAAACATTACTACGCAGGACGGTGAATTTATCGGTGCTAACATGAAAGAAGCGATAGCTTGGGCTAAAGACCCCGATAACGCTAATGTTATTGCTGCTTTTAAGAACAAATTAAAGTATATCTAATATGACCATAGAGGAGATGCACGTAACGTTCAGAGAACTTGGACAGCAAATGGGTATTCAAACTACTCGTGCTATCTTCTCTGAAAATATTGATATTTGCATTAACTTTGCCATTGACGCTAAAGCTCGTTCCATACTTCGTGAGAATGTTGGAATGAGCTTTTCCGATAAGGTCGCAAGGGATAATGCAAAGGTTAGTCCGATTAACGGTCTATATACTCTTTATACTCATGATAAAGTTAGCGGTGATGCTATAAAAGGAGCTGGAACTAAATATGAACCTTATAACGTTATTCTTGATAGCGATGATGTTTATCTTTATACTGGCTTTGATTGTGCTTACTCTGACAATGATATAGTACATTGTAGACTTATAGAACGTGAATCTCTTTATGATACACTTGATGACTTTTGCAATAGACCTACTAAACGGTATCCGGTTGTTGCCGTTAATGGTAATAAAGCAAATCTCGTTGTTGATGTCTATACCGGAACAACTGACAATCCGGCTAAACCTGCTGCTATTATCTATACTTATATTAGGAAACCAGCTGTGGTTATTCTTGATGAAGAAAATCCTGATAACAGTGTTAATTGTGACTTACCTGAATATCTTCATAAGGACATAGTTACTGATGCTGTTAATTATTATCTTCAAAGTTTAGGTAGTAAACCAAGTTCTGACGGAGGTCAATAACTACTTATTAATCAAAAACATTAAGGCTTTATGAGACAATTTATTTTAGCCGCCAATGCTGCTTATCCTACTGCTGTTCCTTTGACGGCTGCTGGGCAGGTTGGTATTACGTATTTGGAAAATGGTGTTGAAACTCTTGTGAAAGATGCTGCTACTGCTGCTAAAATCAAGGGACGTGCTAACATTCTTTGGAAGAATCCGAACACGAAATTAGGACAGATTGTTTATCCTATTTTCAAAAAGAACTTTACTTATAGCAAAGGTACTTATACTGTTGCTACTACTTTCGTTGCTGAACTTACAATTGGCACTCCAGAAGCATATCAGGATTATAGTATCATTGTTGCAAAGAAAGGTTTGAAGTTCAATGAACGGAACAAATGGACGTCTACGGTACATACCGGAGCTAATCCTACTGCAAACGATGTTGCTTCTAAACTTGCTAACCATATTAATGCGAACTCACAGGGAAACGGAGTCAAAGCTGTAGCTGCTGCTGCCAAGATTACCATTACTGCACTTGAAGCTGGAAAAGATTACGAAATCGTTCCTGCTGACGGTCTTATGGGAACAACGGTAACTGTTACTACACAAGGTACTCCGGCTTATGGCGATGCTGCTTATGTTGCTGATTTGGCAAAGAAAGCTGCTGCTGATGCTGGATTTGAATATACCTATAATGACTTCGAGGGACTGTATCCTGCTTATCCTCTTAATCCGCTTGCCCAAGCTGACAAGGCTGATACAGGATTTACAATCTATACTCTCCGCTTTGCTGAACCGCGCGAAATGAAGACTCGTGATGAGGTTGTTCATCAGATTATTCAAATCGCTTATCCTACTGGTTCTGCCGCAATTGCTACTATGGATACAATCCTTGATATTCTTGCTGGCGGTGAAGTACCTGCAAGTCCGAGAGAATAATAGGGCTTACATAAGAAAGTTTTAATACTAATCGTAAAAGAGAAGTTACTGATGTTAATGCTAATATTAATATTGGTGACTTCTCTTTTTAGTTTGTCCCAAATGGAATTAATCGAAGAAGCTCTTGCGCAAGGTATTACGCCTGCTATCGTTGTAGCTATATATCTTATTATAACTAAGATTATAGATAATAGAAAAGAAAATGTTCAAATTAAACTTAGTACTGAACTTACTAAGTCTATTAATGCTATAAGTTCTTTTCTTACTGATATTACAAAAAACATTATTGAGAAAGATAAAGATAAATGTAAAGCTGCTATTGAGGATACAATGTTCTCTTCCGGTATGAGACTTATTAATTTTGTGTCTACGACTATTATTAATAATCATATAGAAGCTAATAAAGAGAATGTTATTGCTAATATCCATAATATAGTTAATACAGAGTTTTACTCGGTTTATGCTACATTGTCTTTATATAAAATCAATGGTGTTAAAGCCTCTGACTCTCTTAATAAAAATTGGATGGAAATAATTGAGAAAGATATGTTTGATATTATTTATAATAGTAGTCTTAGTAAAGAAGATAAGATATTTACGTTTACTAATAAGATTAATCTCAAGTTCCAATCTTATGTTACTCATATGACCAATGTTATTATTAAATAATCGAATATGGTTAATCTTGATTTTGAGAAAGTAAAACAAACTGTTATTGAAGATGGAGTTAATATTGCTACATTGGAAGATAATGGGTTTGTACTAACTGATGGAATGCTTTGTGATTATCATGTTCTTCTTATCTTATATCACATGAGAAATGTGTATTGTGATGATTTGACTGATGAACAAGCTGAAAATGTTAGTGAAATGTATAATCGTTTAATTGTATAAGCATGATTAAAAATGTGGATGGAACTTATATTTATCTTGTAGTTCCTGCTAAATATGAATGTGTCTATACTAAGTTGCTTGTTAAGATGAGTGATTTAGGAGTTGACTTATTGAAAGATTGTGCTTCTACTTGCCGTGGTCTTAACAGACAAGTTCTTAATTGCTGGAATATGTTCCAAGCTGCTTGTTGTGCTTATGAAGTTGGTGAGTATAAGAAAGCTGATTTACTTATTAATTACGTTAATGCTTCTCTTAACTTTGCTTGCACGAATAAACAATCTCCTGCTATTAGCAATTTTAAAGTTAATGTTGCAAACCTCAAAGGTAATCAACGTATTGAAGTAAGTCAAGCAACTTTCACTATTGATAATATAGATGCTGCTAAACCTGATAGTTTATTTATTTATTATAAGAATACCAATACAGTTCTTCAAGCTAATAAACCTTTGACGAGTCCTTTAGATTTTGATGAATCTCAAATGCTTGATGTTGAAGTTGGTAAAACTTATACTTGGTATGCTACTATTGAAGATTCTGACGGTAACGTATATAAGTCAAATGAATATACTGTTGCTGTTGCCGAAGATGATAAACCAAGTATTAGTAGTTTTACTCTTAACATACCTACTACTGTTACAGGTGCTCAAACTGTTACTTATGATAAAGCTACATTTGCTATTGGCAATAAGAGTAAAGCAAAACCAAATAGTCTTACAATCTATCAAGTTGAAGCAGGTGGTGATGTTGCTCTTCAAGAAAATCTTTCTATTGATAGTCCTGTAACGTTTGCTACTTTGTCAATAGCTATGGCTGAGGGTAAACAATACAAATGGCGTGCTAAAATTGAGGGTAATGACGGTGCAAGTTATTATTCTAATATTTATACTGTTAATTGTGTTGCTCCTCCTAAAGAACTTACTATGTATTGGGGACCTGCTACTGTTAATGGTTCAACTGGTGCTGTTGCATTTAAGTCTAAAACGGCTACTGAACTTATGTCTCTTCCGGGTAGACAATCTAAGAAAATTGTAGGTAATTCTGCTCAGACATTTACTATTAATCAAACAGAGAATGTACATTGGCTTCTTATACCTGATGGCATGACTCTTGTTCATGCTGAATATGGCGACGTTCTTGTATCTGTTCTGTGGGATAATGGTACTAAGAAAGGTGCATATAAAGAACCATTCGATGCAGGAGAATATGATGGTATTCATTATACAATGTTTTTCTTGTATAATCCAAGTGGTGGTTTTTCAGAAGATATTCGTATAACTTGTAAAAACGATTAATATATGGATGGTATTAATATAAGTCAACCTATCGTTAATAATGCGATAGATAGTGAATATAATCTTCTTCCAAATATTGATGCTAAATATGGTCCTTATAGTAGTACCACAGAAGCTCTTATGGCTCTTGCACCAGATGCGAGAGCCATTGGTCTTACTGTCGGTATTAAAACTTCTACTGGTATTGTTGAATACTGGTTTAAGAACGGAATTGGTGACCATTATTTAACTGTTAAAGGTGAAGCTCCTGACCTTAGTAATTATTATACTAAAAAACAAGTAGATGATAAATTTACTTCTACTAATAATAAAGTTACTAAGAACGCAAATGATATACAAGAAGTTAAAGAGACTATTGCTGATATGGAAATGGGAAATAGTTCTCCTTATACTAAAGGTCAAATGCGTAAAATTCGTGTTAAGATAACAGGAGTTCCATCTGGTACTTATGCTGTGGCTATTCCACCTCTTAAATATGATACTGAAAATGTTGTTAGTTTTACAACTGATGATTGTAATACTACTACACTATCAGTTGTATGGGCTGCTATAAATAAACGACCTATTAGTATTCATACTGTTGATGGTGGTGCTGGCAGTTGGATGTATCATGCTAATCAATATCTTGCAGGTGATTTACCTGATGTAGTTTATAAGACATTTGATGATTATCTTACTTATACGACTATGTTTGGCAAAGAACGTCTTAAACAAGGTGTTGCTATTTGGCCCTATGCAGGTAATAAAGATGGTGCTTTTATGGATAGAACTATTGCTGTTGATAAGACTGCGACTAATCAATATAGATTTATAGTTCCTTATCTTGTATGGGAAGATGTGAATCTTATTGCTAAGTATGGTGTAGATTTCTATTATCATAATATTGGGATTGAAAAGTTTGGTACTGATAAAAATATTTACAATGTTATTCAAGGTCTTACTGGCGATATGTATAGAACTAAAGCTATGGCTAATCGTCTTATGAAAGTTATAGCTCGTCCTGATGGTAATAATACCTTTATAATTGCTATGGAAAATATGCCTCGTATTGATGTTGCTGTTGCAGAAAATGTTCCAGCTGTTAATTGTAAACCTTATGTAGATAATGATTGGTGGCATAAAGTTTGGTCTCGTATTTTTAGTGACGATATTGATGGTAAACTTAAATCAAAGCTTACTACTTTATTTGGAGAAAGTAATACTTCAAATAAAACGTGGTTTCATTTCTGTTGTCATACTGCTACTGGTAGTCAATGGGGAGAGTTCCTTAAATATATCAGTGATACTTATGGTGCTATAACCAATAAGATGTGGTTTGCTACCGTAGGTGAGATATACGAATATAAGTATATGAAAAATTATGCTAAGATTAGCAATATTCAAACAGGTGGTACTACTTTTCAATTTGATGTTGAAATGTCTTTTAAAGAGAACTTTAATTATAGAGATTTGACATTCAAATGTACAGGAGTTAATGTTAGTAGTGTAAGCGGAATGACTATTGAAGCTTATGATGTCAATGACGAATCTTATATCTGTCCGATTCAACAAGTAGGTGTTAGAGATAATGTTCTATATTGTCAGATTGGTTGTGAAGATACACTTGTTAGTAATATTGAATATTTTGTTAGTAAGTATGAAGAAACTGAAGATACTATCTGGAAAGATGATGCGGAACTTGATATGCCTAAGCTCGACAGCGCTCGTCGTGCTGCTTTCCAAGCTCGTATCAATGCTATCAGTGCTGCTGTTAAAATAACTACTATTACGGCTCAAACTGAAACTCTTCATCTTACTGATGATAGTTCTACTCAAATTAAATTTACTTGTTTCCCTCTTGACAATGCTGAAATGAGTAAACTTAAATATGAGTTTAGTAGTGGACTTAATATTGAAGCGATTAGTTCTGTTACCGACAATATACTTACTTTAACTTGTACTAACAAGAGTACTAATCCAGGTACAGCAAGTGGTACACTTAGAGTTTATGTTGAAAATGGAGTTTCTTCTGATAGTATTCCTGTTGAAGTAGTTATTAATGATATTGCTATAACAAATATGTTTCCAAATAAGACTCATCTTGATTTAACAGAGATGAATCCGGATATAGTTGAAGTTACTGTTTACCCTTCTAATAATAGTCAGATGAATACTATCTCTGCATCCCTTACGAGGGATTTGCCAGATAGAGTTACCTTGACTGAAAAAGTTGTCGGTAATAAGATTACTTATACTCTTGTTGGTAAGGAAACATTAGCTGGAACTTATAATGGTAATCTTGTTGTTAGTAGTACTGTTCCGTCTGTAACTAATATTACTGTTTCTGTTGCATTAACTGTTGCAAGTCCTGTTGAGATTAGTAGTTGTACTATTGACTGTGCAAGTACAGTAGAAGTTAATAAGCCTCTTCATGTAACTGTAACTGCAACTCCTGCTAATAATACTCGTATGGGTACATTAGGAGATAATACTATTGGTGGTACAGTAACTAATGTAGTTAAAACAAACAATATTTTTGAATATGACATAACGTTTGATTCTGCTGGTGCTAAAACTATTGTTGTTACTGAAACTTTAAGTGGAGGAGAATGGACTAAAGATATTACTGTTACTGAAGCTGCTGGTGCAGATGATGATAAACTTATTTGTATGACTACTGTATCGTTTGCAGATACTGGTTCTTTAACTAAATATGAAGATGCTACTTATGGTGGTTTTTGTAATATTCTTCAAGGAGAAGCTACACAATATATTCCAGACACTGATACGCTTAAAGCAAAATCTGGTTTACTACTTAGTGGGTTTACAAGAAAACAAGCAGATGTTCAAAATTATGTTGAAGGACTTGGATATGAATATATTAAATTTAGTTCGCCATCCGGTCAAAGTGGAGATTTAAGTTCAATGTTTACAATACCTCCATTATATAATTATGTAAATAAATATAATGTTGCTGGTGCAAGTGCTTTTAGATTTAATGTTCCTAATGGTAATTATCAACTTCGTTTTATTAGTTCTACTACTGAAGCGAATGATAGTTATCAAAATGGAGATGTTATTCTTAATGGTACAAGTATTAAATCGCAATTACCAACTGCTCCTTATGTGCAAAAGAATGAGTGGACACAATGGTTTGATATAACAGTTACTGATAATGTTATTACTTTACTTATTAGTGTAGAGAAATCTAAGAGAATTGGACTAAACGCTATTGAAATTAAAATAATGAATTAAACTATGGAAGGAATTAATATTTCGCAGCCGATTGTAAATAATGCTGTTGATGAGAATTATGACGCATTACCTAATATAGATGCTATCTATGGACCTTATCCTAATTTAAATGCTGCTATTACTACTATTATAGCTTCTAAAAGAGCTAAAGGTCTTACTGTTGGTATAATGACAGATACAGGAATAGAAGAATATTGGTTTAAAAAATGGTATTACTAATGCTCATCTTGTTCCTAAGAATCAAGGTGGTAGTGGTGGTGGACATAATCTTTTTGTTACCAACAATGTAACAGAAGATACTAATACTAATCTTCAAGCTCTATTCCCTACAGCTCAAGTTAAGGATGTTATTGTTGATGCTACGCTTGGTGGAGTTTATATATGTTATCAAGCTAATAAATGGGTTAAACTTAATGGTACAATTCTTACTGATTCTGCTCCTGTTGTTACAGAAATTAGAGAAGTTAGAATGTTGTCAATGAAATAATATAGGTACAATGGCAGTTAAAGATATTATACCTATCAAATATTGGATTCCCAAGTTGGATTTTACAGTCCGGCTTGGGACTTCCCAGTATTTTAAAGTTATGTACAAGATATATACAGATGATTGGAATAATGATATTGGATGGACAGTTCTTAGAGAACAGTATCTTGTTCAACCCGATGGAACAACGTCTGAAAGTGATAAACTTGTACTAAGTAATCTTGTTGAAAATAGAACTTATGTTCTTCGACTTGTAGATAATAGAAGTAAGAATTTTAACTTCAAATTTAAAACAGGTCGTAATGTTGCTCTTGGTGATAGTCCTTATTATAATAAATTGCTAATGCCGGGTCAAATATATGACTGGTTTATACAAAACATGGATGGTAGCGATGCTCCTAATAAAGTTGAAGCCGAATGGTTTTATAGAGCCAATGGTAAAAAAGGAGTAAGTATGGATGTAGATAATTGGGGTAGTCTTATTAGTTATGAACAACAAGCTGGAGATGTTATTAACCCAATGTCTACTTATCTTGACACTGAACAAGTAACTGATAAGTATGGTGTTAGTGCTATGGGTTTTGCTTTTAATAATAAGAATGCTCTTGTTAAGAAATACCTTTCTACTCCCAATCTTCGATTCCAAAATGGTAGTTATGTAGCTTGGCACGCTTATTGGACATTTGACCCAAAACAAATTGGTGGAGATGATTCTGGCGGTGGTGGGGTTACAGGTCGTGAATTTGGTACTAAGTTTACAGGCTTTATGTTCTTGATTAAAGAATATGATGGTGATGAAAATGATGAACGTACTCTTGTTTGGATTGATGGAGATAAATACTATAATGAATTTGTCTATAATGGTGTAAAACAATATAAGTTTGGTGTTACTGCTGCTGGTAAGTTCTTTGTTGAGTATTCTAAAGGTACTATGGTTGGGGTTAATGAAGATGCTCATCTTGTTCTTGAAGGACCTTATCGTGCTGAAGACGAAAGTGGTTTTATTGTAGAGAAGAATGTATGGTATTTTATTGACTATGGTGGTTTACCTACTGCTGTATATCGTAAAGCTAAAGAAGATGAAACTCCAAATGCAGACCCTGAATTTATCCCAACTGGTGGTGAAGAATTAAGTGCAAAGATAAGACTTGGTACTGCTATTAAGGTTGCTTCTCCACAATTCAAACGTACAACTGATGGAGTTGCTGTATCTATATCTGATATTACAATTCCTTATCAAGAAGAGTATTTGAGTAATCAAATGACTCCTTTGTTGTTTGGTGGTGAAGATACTGACCAAGTTCTTATTTGTAAAATTGCTGGTGGACCTAATGGTGGTTCTGGACCTGTAGCTTTTAATAGTGGTGGTGATTCTGAAACTACTAATCGCTATCGAAGATTTTATAGTAAGATTTGTGATGATAAATTTGCTTCTTATCAACTTAGATATATAATAACTTTTAGTGGCGGTAATACTCAAACTCTTGTTCAAGAAACTAAGTTTACTTCTTCTATTAGTAATGAAAAGATTAGTTTTCTTGTTGACCCTGATATTTTCCAACAAGTTATTATTCCTGCTGGTAATACTATTAGAACTGTAAGACTTGATATTCTTAATTACTTAGGAGTTTCTGTTGCTAATAAGATATTCTCCGGATTTGATAATGTTGGTATTAATGGTACAACTCATTATGATGCTCTTATGAATCCCGAAGAATATGTTCAAGATTCTTTTAAGATTGTATTTGCTGAACAAGACGAACCTGTTAAAGCTCTTGCAGAATATTTCTTTACTAAACATGGTACTTGGGGTGGATATAATGGTGGTACTAATGGACATAATATTTATTTCAATGGTCAAGGTAATCTTGTTATAGAAAATCATGGAGATAAATATACAGGTACTATTAGAGGCGTTTGTAAAGAAGCCGACGTTAAACCATTTACTGGTTATGGAGCAGATGTTGATTATAGTGGAAATAGCTGGGATAGTAGAACTAATAAGAACTTTCTTCGTGTAGGTGCTGCATTGGTTTCTAACCGTTATTTTGGTTATGGTAAAGTCGATGTCATGCTGAAACTTCCTGTTGGTTGTTGGGGAGTTTGTCCTGCTATTTGGCTATTCCATTATATTGAGATTTCTGAATCTGATTATCGTTATAACCAATATCCGTATAATCAAAGAAATGCACAAGGTAGTGCAGACGATGGATATTATAGAGTAGTTAATAATGAAATTGATATGGAGCTTGGGTCAGAGAATACTCCTTATCGTACTTCTGTTAATCCTAATAATGACCAAAGTATTTATTGGTTTGTTCCTGGACTTAGTATGCGTCAAGCTATTGGTTGTACTCAAACAGGAGAAAATTATGGTACTTGGATAATTGATTGGGAAGCGTCTAAAGCTACTATTGAAGCTGTGACAAGTACTGACCCTAAACAACCTGAATCTTATGTTAGAAGTGATAATCTTGTTTGGGTTAAAATTAGCGACACTATTGATGAAGTCAATTATGGAGCTAATACTCGTTCTTGTCGTTTCAATAATTGGATGGCTGAACAATGGAATGATGGTTGTGGTATTTATGGTGACCCAAGTGGTTCTCAACTTGGAAAGAGTGAACTTACTGTTAATAATAGAACTCCGTTAGGAGAACTTGTTTATGGTGGACTTGATGAAACACTTAAATACGTAGAACATTATTATGATGATGGTGAGTATCATAAGTGGTCTATTGATTGGACTAAAGACTATACTCGACTACTTATTGATGATGATGTTGTTGCTATATGTAAAGCGTTTGTTCCTTTTAATCCTATGACTATGCTTATTGGTTGTTGGTTTCCAAGTGCTAATGTTTATGATAAAGCTGCTATTCTTGGTGAATGGGGAACTTGGTCTGGTGTTCATGCTAATTGGGAAGTTGGTCTTATGAAAGTTAAGCATATTAAATTTTCGGCTTATACAGAAGAAGAAGTTCCTACTACTAATATGAGATATGATTGTGAAACTTATGCCGAAGATGGTCTAAAAGAAATATTATAAATTATGGATAGATGTCTTAAAGATAAAGCTCATTTTATTATTGCTCAAACTATATGGAATAATAAAAATGGTAAAGCTGTTTTTGCTGAACAAGTTTTTGATAGATGTGCAAAGAAGTTCCAAGATGAAATTAATCGGGAACTTTATAAACTTATTGAAGAAGGTGGAGGTGGTCAAGGAAAAGATGGTAAAACCCCAGTATTAACTGCTGGGGATGCCAAACCTCTACCGAGCGGTAGTGTTCCTACTGTTGATGTTGTTTATACTGGTAATGATGCTCAAGGTAATCCCATATATCGTATTGATTTAGGAATACCTGCTGGCAAAGATGGTATTACTCCTGAACTTAGACTTACAGAACAAGGTATTGAAGTAAGTTATAACAATGGAGCCACTTGGTCTTTACTTGTACCTATTGATAAATTTACTGTTACTAATAATATAACTAACAATTATATTAATAATGCAGACGAAGAAGATATAACCGTAGTTGATGACAAACTTAAATTTGCTAATAAAACTTATGATGCAAATCAATTTAGCGGATTAGGTAGAATTTATCTTCGTAAGAATATTGTAGATGGTAAAAATGTTCTTACTCAAAGCATGATTAATACCGCTAATACTATTTATGTTATTCAATATGATTATGATTTAAATGGTATAACTATTTCTATTCCTGAAAATTGTATATTACAATTTGATGGAGGTAGTTTATCTAATGGTACAATTACATTTAATAAAACTCATATTACTGATGGTAAATTTATTAATATTATTCCACTTGGAAATATTAATAATACAATAGCCTATGCTAAATGGTTTGAATCAGAAGATGATACAAAAGTCATACATTGGTTATTTACAATTGCTGCTAATAATGTTCAAATAGAACTTGAAAATAAAACTTATAATATAGATACTACTAATCCTAATGGATATGCTAATGGATTTATCAAAATAGATAATTGTAATTCTTTTATAATTAATGGTAATGGTGCTAAAATATATGATATAATAGAATATGATACTATAGATGATAAACTATATGAATTTATTCGTTTTACTAATTGTTCATATGTAAATATTAATAATATTACATATGAATGGAAATATGAAGCTGAAATAGTAGATAAAGTTAAAGGTATAATATTTATTAGAACTTTAGGTGAATGTAAAAACTTTTATCTTAATTTTGAAGTAATAAATGTAGGTAGAGGACTTTATAGTGGAAGTTTTAATAATACTAATATAGGTAGAGGATTTTGTGATTCTATTGTTAAAGTAAAAGCTACTAAAGTTGGATATCCAATAGCTATTGAAATCGGTGACAATAATGATTTTTTTAGTATTTATGAAAATGTACATAGAGGAAATTATTATTGTGGATTATCTAATAGTAAAGTACACGTCAAAGGTAAAAATCCAGTAGGAACATCTTGTCATGTTTTATTAAGTGATGGTGCTACTACAACAGATTATCTTCATTGTAAAAATGTTGATATTATTGTTGAAGATACAGGTTCTACAAATAATACTATTTTTGCTGTATTAGTTCAAACTTATTCAACTTCAGTTGCTCCTCATTTAGTTGGTAGAACTGAAAGTTATAATATATCTTTTAATGCTAAAATATTTGTTCCTGAACATACAACTTCAAATATTGAACCGATTGCTTGGGTAGGTTTTGGAGAAAATAGAGAAAATGTTAATTTTAATGCAGATATTACTATATTATCTAATAATGTAAATAATAGATTTATTCGTATAGATACTACTAATAGTTATAGAATTATTGCTACAATTACTGGATATATAAAATATGTTACTAATTCTTTTCTTGGAATATTAAAAGAAGATGAAAGACTTGACTTTTATAATGTAAGAGGAGAAGAATGTAGAATTTGGTTTGGTAGTTCTGAGGAAAAACAAGGAATTGTTAGATTTATAGATTGTAATAATGCAATGTTTGCGTCAGCAAATTCAACATATAATAACTATCCTACTGTTTATAAATATAATTCTAAAGTAAGATATGGCGCTATTGAATTTATTAATATAGTTAATGAAGAATCTCCTGTTGTAATAGATGGACTTACCATTAATACTACTGCTAATAAAGTACTTATTAAGAGTAGTACAGATAATACTTATATTACATTTTCTGGTATTATTTTAGGTAATTTTCAAGTTATTGATGTTATACTTATTCCGACCATAGATACTACTTTAGAATTTGCTTCTACTATAAAACTTATGGGAGGAGTAAGAAGAGGTATGAGATTAAAAGCTGATAAATATTATAATTTTAAACTTATTAGAATAGAAGGTATTTATTGTATTTTTGGTCCGATATATGATACAGATATTGCAAATATAGGAAGCACAAATAATAGACCAACGCTAACAAATAAAGATGTTGGTTTTTATTATTGGGATATTACAATAGGTAAACCAGTTTGGTGGAATGGTACTGCTTGGGTTACTTATTCTGAATCTGGTGGAGGAGGTGGAGCTGATGATAAAACTCCTGTTATGCAGATAGGTAATGTTACAACTGTTGATGCTGGCGGTAATGCTATTGCAAATGTTCGCCAAGATGGTACAGATGTTAGTGGCAATCCTATTTATAAGATTGATTTTGGTATTCCACGTGAAATCAATGGTACTGATGGTAAAACTCCTGTATTTGAAACAGGAACTATTACTACTCTTGAACCTGACCAACCTGCTACTTGTACTATAACCAAAATAGGAGATGACCCACAAGGTAATCCTATTTATAGAGTAGATGTTGGAATACCAAAAGGTAATACAGGTGAACCTGGAGCTACTCCATCATTAGATGGTTATGCCACTGAAGCATGGGTAACTACTCAAATAACTAATACTGTTGGAATAATCAATGCTTCTTTAGATAATATAAATGGAGAAATTGTATAATGGGAACTACTATTGATAAGATTAATAAACTTTCTCAAACAAAGGCAGCTATTAAGGCTGCTATTGAAGCTAAAGGAGTTACTGTTGGAGATGTTAAGTTTGCTGATTATCCAAGTAAAATTTCAGCTATTAGCGGTGGTGGTGGAACTCCTGAACTTGAAAGTTATGAAGACATTCTTACGAGAATGAAAACTTTGCTTAATAATGCCCTTGCTCAATATACTGATTATAAAGCTGGTAATATATTTGCTTTTAGAGAATATTCTTGGATTAAAAGTTTATATCGTTGGTCTAATAATATTGGTAATAAAGCTTGGCTTATAGGTAGTACTTTATATACTTATGAAAGCGGCGATACTGTATTTGATTTACCGCTTAGTGCTTTTAATGATTTAAATTATATTGATTCTGAAGGATATAACTATAAATATGTTATAGTTCTTTTTCATAATGATTATGATACTAATGATAATTATCATTGCTTTTATGAATTTCCTATGGTAGACTTGGATGGTACTAAGACCAGTAATAATGGAAATATGAATTTATTTAGATTTGTTGCTTGTAAAAATACTACTATGTGTTTTAAATATTATGATACTCCAGATTTAGTTGCTCTTGATGCTACTGATTCTGTTCCTATTACAAATACTGTTACAGGATATACTTGGAGAGGTAGTTCTTGTGAATTTCTTAAAGGAGGAGATTTTAGTAATTTTACTGGTAAATTTGATTTTAGTTATATTACTTTTGTTAAGAATGTTAGTAACATTTCTCAATTTCAAATTCAAGCTTATGGACAAGAACATTCTGTTGAAACTTTGATTGCTATTCTTGATGGTCTTATTGATACAACTGCTTCTCCTAAAAGTCAAGGAGTTGGTAATACGTATAATCTTAGAAAACTTCAAGCAACCGAAGCTGGCTTAGCTGCTATTGCTCGTGCTGAAGCTAAAGGTTGGACTATTACTTCAAATGTTTAATTTAAAAATAATTTTAGATATGGATTATATAGATATTGTAATTAAGCAAATTATTAATAACTTTGATTTCGCTTATGTGTTCATAGTGAACGTCCTTACCTACATACTGATTAAAGTAGTAGATTATTTTAATGGTGATGCTAAAGTTCCTACATGGTTAAAACGCACAATTCTTCTTGTGTCTATCGTAGTAGTTACTGCTGTTTATCTTGCTCTTGATTATGATAATAAAATTGTACTACTTAATTCTGCTATTCTTACTCCTATATTTTGGAGTTGGATTCTACGTCCTATCTTTATGAAATTTGGTATAGGATACAAACAAGTGGACGACTGTATGAAATAACAAATGTTTAACCAATTAAAATTCCTAAAGCTATGGCAAAAGGAAGACCAAACAAAGGTACAGGGACTACTGGTCCTAAGAAACCGGGTAATAGCAAATGATGAAGAAACTATTTGTATTACTGATTAAATATATGCCCACCATACAACTGGTGGGCATGCTTGTTAATAACACTTTATATAAGTATGATGTTAATCTTGAATTTGATTATATTGGTGATTTTCTTCTTGGTAATTCAATAGCAAATATAACTATACTTTATGTTTGTAGTTATACATTTGGATTTTGTAAATGGCACAGACATATAATAATGGCAAATCTTGTAAATGTTATAATTGCGACTATTGACAAAGTATTTATTATACCTATTACAGATATGGAACTACTTTGTAGTTATTACGTTATAGCCAGTATATTTATAATTATTGCAGCGAGGAGTCATGTTAAAGATATTCAAAATGATAAACGTAAAGATAAGAATCCTTAGAGGATTACTTGAAGAAGCTATAAATAATATAGATGCTGGAAATAGTAATCATACTGAGGAAGAACTTAATGAAATCATAGATGACCTTACTAAGCTTAATAGAGGTATTAAAAGAATAAGTAAAACTTATGCTTGTGAAAAGATTCTTCATTGTAATCCAAGTACTTTTGATACTTATGTTAAGTTAGGTATTATTCCTCCCGGTCATAAAGAAGTTGGTTTCAAAGAACTTAGTTGGAGTGAAAAAGACTTTGATGAAGCTACACTTAATAAGGTACGTAAGTATAGCAGTAAGAAAGGTTTATAGTCATATTGGTGTTATCTACGTAAGATAACTAATTGAAAAGGACATAGTTACAGTTAATTCTGTGATTGTGTCCTTTCTTTTTGTCCGTTTCCGAACTTCGTGCCGTAGTCGATTACAAATAACAGATTTACTAACAAATTTAAAACTTAATGATTATGAGATTCGTAGAAGAAACGGACGGAAAGAGCTTCGTACAAGTGAACGATGGGAGTAAGAAAGATGAAAAAGAGTATGCTTCCAAAGGTGTTGCGGGAACTGCTCTTGGACTTGGTATTGCTGGTACTGCTTTATGGCTGCTCAATGGTGGTCTTGGAAATTGTGGTTTGTTCGGTCGTGGTTGTGGAGCATCTGCTGCCGAAGTAGCTATTAGTTCAAACGAACAATATCTTGAACGTAAAGAATGTGAAGATATGGTTGCTTTGACTAACGCTATGTGGCAGCAAGCATATAATGCACAAGGTGCTCGTGCTGCTGACCGTTCAGTTATTAACCAAGAAATGTTTGGTATTTATTCTGCTATGCGGAATGGTTTTGATGTAATCAACGCAAAACATAATCAAGATGCGTTTGATTTGTATAAATACTCTCGTGATAGTAAAGACGAACTTGCTGGGGAAATTGGTGCACTTCGTACAGAGGTTGCTATTCTGAAAGCTACTCGTCCTTATCAAGACAAACTTATCCAGTGTGATATTCAGAGAGTTGCTGAACACGCAGACTTCAATTTGTGGCGTAGAACTTGTCGTATGATTACCGGAGAATTGGTTCTTCCTAATGAACCTACTGTAACTGGTTATCCAAGTTATAATCCGTGTCATCCTGCAAGTACGACTCCAACGCCGGCTGCATAAGCTGATATAAACGCAAATTTTAGAGTAGGAGTTCTTGCTCCTACTCTTTTTGTTTAAGAACTAAATTAAATACCTTTCGTTATGACTCCACAATATCAATTCAATTTAGGTCAGACTGACCCACTACTTAGTGGAAGAGTTAATCCAAACGAAGATTACTTTACAGCTGTTAATCAAGAGATAGAACGTCTTAATAAGATTCGTACTCAACTTATTCCACCTACTGTTGCTACTCAACCACAAGTTAATGTATGGGAAGAAATAGATAAAGAAATTGCTTCTCTTACTAATGACCAAAAACAGATTCTTGCACAAGACCAAACTTATGCTGGTATTGAACAAGAACTTCAATTTTTAATACAGCAAGAACTTATCAATTCTGTTAAAGGTAAAGTTGCTAATAGTGCTCGTGGTAAAGAGTTGCTGGATATGCAGCTTAAAAACATAAAAGATAAGAAAGCTAAGATTGTAGAAGAAGCTAACAAAGAAGCTGAACTTTTCAAGAAGTTTCAAATAGCGACTCAAGCTAATCCTAATCTTACTTATGCTGAATTTATTAAAAATGTAAACGGTAAATAAACTATGGTTGAAAGAAAAGTTATAATAGATAAAATAGTTGGCTTTGCAAATGCTAAACTATCTGAATTGTCAAGTACTAATCCTGTTGTTCTCATTGCTCGTCCATATATAGCAAGAGTTATTAATAACAATATTGCTAAGTTTGATTCTCTTCTGAAACTTGCGCAGGATGATAATGGTATGGTTGATATTGAGGGAATTATAAATGAAACGGCAGATAATCTTCTCGTTGCTCAAGTCAAGAAGTATCCAGAAGTTCTTGGTGGTGTTGAAATCGGTAATGGCACGATTCGTGTTAAGATTCCACTTATTGATAAAGTAATAGAACTTGATACCAATGACCTTACTGCTTTTAAAGAAACTCTAACATCTAAGTAATATGCATCATTATAAAGAGATTATTAAAGGTTACAATATAGCAACTATTCCACAAGGAGAACTACTTGAAGCTATCAAGGGTTTTCATGAAGCTTTTGATTATGTAGAAGACCATAATAAAGCTGCATTTTGGGATGCTATGCGTGAGTTCCATGAAAGACTTCGTGGTCCTCATTTTGATGAAGTCTATGCTACTTACCAAGTTTGTAGTATGTATCATACTAAAGCTAATGGTATTGTTTGTCGTGGAGAAGTATTTACTGTTGAAGACGCTAAAGCTATTTATGATAAACACGTTCGTAATATTAATCGAGAGATTACTTATTGGGATGTCTATGTTGCAGTTAATGCACAATACCATGACTATGTTCGTTTATACCAAGATTGGTTTCCTAATCTTACAGAAGAACAACTTGATGAAAAAGTAATTTATTCAGCAATTAACTTTTGGTTTAAAGATGAAGATGCTGGTACTGGTAAAGTATGGAATTATTTCAAAGAAATTTAAAGAGGTGTTCATACTAAAGGTGAAGCGGTAGTACGTTGAGATAACGTGCTGCCGCTTTCTTTGTTTTAACCAACTATAAAATTTTGGTAAACATTTGGATGTTAATTTTAAAAAGGTATATTTGTAAGTGTAGATGGAGTTGCGAATCTTCTTACAAGTAATACTGCTGATTATGTCATCTATCAATCAATTAATTTCAGAGATTGCTCATGCTGTTGGGCAACCTAATAATGTTCCTCTACGTAGGAATATTAAATATGCTATTCTTCATACTCGTAATGAACTTATCAGACGTAGTTTTGAGAATAATAGATATCTTGATAAAGGACTTCAACAAAGAATTAAGTTAAGTCTTATTGATGTTCCCGATGGGGATTTTCATAATAGTGCTGAATATATGATTAAGCCAATTAAACGAACGGCTCAAAAAGTTCCACGTCCTGTTAGACTTACGAATAATCTGCCATTTCAAAGTGTTCGTACTGCTGGTTATGATAATCATGAACTTCCTTTTGCTAAAGAAGCGAGTGCTAAGTTTTATACTCATTTAGTTGGTATGTGTAATCTTCCTTGTTGGGATTATATCAATGAGTATATTTATTTCTTTACTAAAGATAATACTGCTGTTTGGTTTAAGACTGTTAATGCTATTGTTGTGGAATCTGTATTTGAAACTCCACATCTTATTGAAATAGAAACTCATGAGAATAAAAAAGATACTTCCGGTTATAATATTGATACAGACGATATGTTTGACGATGATGAGTTCTTATTGCCGGAAGATATGGTTGGTGCTATTAAGGATATTATCTTTAAACGTAATCTTCTTCAAGTACCAAGAGAGACTAATGAAGTTCCTACTGATAATTTACTAAATAGATAATCTCTTATGGTTCCAGATATTGAAATAAAGCATTATTATAAAAAGTATCTCGAAGATGCTAATAGTGATATTAAGAAGTTTCAAGAAGAATATGATACAGCTGTTAAAGTCAAAGGTAATATCAGAGAATTTATTACTGAACGTCTTGGTTTTATATCTAAGAATATTGGCATTTCAATGTCAGATTATAAGACAGAATGGGTAATAGGTCAATATAATCCTGATGAAACTCTTCTTAATAAAGTTTATTCTAAACTTGAAGTTTATCAAGAAGGACAAGAACGAATAGTACTTCTACAAATCATTAAGTATTGTAATCTTCTTAAGAAATGTAGAGCTATTAATACAGCTATTAAACTTGCAGAGAAACGTTCTAAACTTAAGTTCTCTAAATATCGTGATTATATTACTAAGTTTTATCAGTATGGTGTACAGAAATGTTGCTTAGAGGGATATGCTTATCAATATGGTTATGGTCTTGGAGATTTAATGATAAACCGTTGGAAGTATAGCGACGAAGATAAGATTAAGAAAAACTTTATTGATTATAAAGCTACTAATGAAGCTAAAGCTAAGTTGATTGCCGAAGGTAAAACTCCATATAGTAAGAAGATGGCTGAGGTATATAAACTTAGAGGTATTAAATATGATGGCGTTCCTTATATTGTTTATAAGAAAACTCCTACATTTTATGATATTTGTGTTGTTAATAATAGATATGTAGCTCGTCAGAATATTCAATTTGAACATACTGAATATATTCATAAAGAACTTCGTGGTAAGAGTTATGAAGAGATTGCCAGTCAATGCCCAACTCGTGATTCAGTTCTTAATCTTAGATTAGACATTCGTGCTAAACTTGTGATATATAACATTGTTGATAAAACTGCTTATTTAAAATATATTAGAAATGTTGAACAATGTAAATACAAGCGTGGAGCGCATAATAGCCAAAATAGACAACGATTTTAATCCTGATGGTAGTGACTGGATTCCTCGTGTTATTGCTTGGACTATTGATGCAATGAGTCAGCTTGATGTTCTTAGGTATATTCCTAAGAGACGTAAACTTGCTGTTACTAATCGTATAGCTCGTAGTTATTGTCCGCTTAGTGACAGAGAACTTAAAGTATATGATAGTAATGGTTGTGAGATTAAACGGCTTACCGGTGGGAGTAAGGGTTGTTCCTGCACATCCTCTACGGGGGGTCGCCCATCTGGTCAAGGGTATTATAATAAACCTACTGATAGAGATAATCCTGATTGTGTTGTTTATCCTCCTTGTGATTGTGGAGCGTCTGATAGAGTATCAGTTGTGGATACCGGTTATACTGGTAAAGAAACTTATGGTTCTGTTGCAATTCATACTAATAGTGATGTACCTGCTTATCAACATATTGTACATGAGGAGATTTATTCTACCCCCCGTAAGGGAAGTGAAGATAGAAACTATGTCCTTATTTGTGGAGATACTATTGAACTTAATTATGATGCTGATTGTATAGAGATTGAATCTCTTGAAGTTGAAACTGAATATAGTGATTATTATAAGTGTGATGTACCTGTTATACCTAATAATGGTATTCTTATTGAAGCTATTGGTTTTTACTGTATGTATAAGATGTTATGTCGTGGTATGAAACATCCAGTATTTAATCTTAATGCAAGTCAGTATGGTACTAATCCTTATTATCAGTGGATGCAACTTAAAGATAAAGCGAGAGCCGGAGTGATTGTTGATATGCAGAAACAAACAGGTAATGATGATAGTAATGCTTGGAGAAGTTATTTCTATAATTATACTTTTCCTAAACGTTGAGATACTATGAATGATAATGTAGAACTTATCAAAGTAGTAAACGGGCTGTATGTTTTCACTATCCGGTGCGTACCCGTAAATGACGTCCGTAGACCTAATTCTTTTGACCTCTATTCAGAGATATTTTTTATATCAATGAACTAATCAAGTCGAATCGAGATAATGGCTGTGCGGGCTTTAAAATAAGTCAATCTATATGGAAATTAATAAAAGACTTGACACAGACAATGATATAGAGTTTCTTGAAAGTGGAACTCTTGCTCATGCGAGTAATATCGTTGTTAATACTGATAATGGTGGTATTCAGAATGAAAATGCCATTGAAGAATTTGTTGCTCTTCCAGATGGAGAATTAATTGTTGGTCATATTGCTTGTTCTAATGAATTTATTCTTTTTACAAATAAGAATAGAATTATTAGATATAATGAAAAAGAGGGAACTCAAAAAGAAGTTGTAACCAATTGGACTTGGGGTGGTGGTAGAGTATTTGGAGACTATACTTATAATGTCAATAATGAACTTATTGTTGCTATTAGTGAACATAATCCTATTGGAAGAGTTCCTCTTAAAAGTATTAATCTTGATGAACCAAATTATGATAACTTTGGAGATGAAAGTAAATATACTCTGAATCCTCCTATTCCTAATTATAATCTTAGAGCTTATAATCTTGTTAATGGTTCTGGGCTTATATATAATGGAACTTATGCTCTATTTATTAGATTCTTTAATAATGAATATGATTATACTCATTGGTTTAAATTAGGTGCTCCCATTATAGTCTATAATGAAGTTGCTGTTAAAGAGCTTGAAAACTCTTGGTATGTAGCATATAAAAATAGTGATAATACTAATTATATGGCTAATGTTATTCTTAAAGATGAATATTCCTCTACTTCTGAAAAGAACTCTAAGAATATTCAACTTGTTATTGATATATTTGATAAGACCAATACTTATAAGTATTATCAGATTGGATATGTACTTACTACTGTTAAACATGAAACTATTGCTATTGTTGAAGGTAAAACTGATATAGGTAATAATATCTATAATCTTACTAATAAACAAGATGATAAATATACTATTAGTATAGACGAAATGACGTCTACTTTCTTCAATCTTTATAATGTCAATACTCTATGTAATTATCAGAATAGACTTTATGTAGCTGATTATATAGAAGAAAATGCTAATAGTGTAGTAGACCAAATTGATACAAGTGGTATAGAAGTTAGTTTTGTTAAACAAGCAAATATTGATGATTTTGTAGATTTCTTTGGTCGTAGTCGTAGTGGCGGAGAAGAAAATAAAGTTGAAGATACTGAATTTGAAGAACTAACTGAACCATTTTCTGCAAAGATAGATACTGCTAATCTTCCTATCAATGGTATAATTGGAAGAGCTAATGCTATTGAATATGTTTGGAATAACCCTGATAGAAAACCTGTTAATTCAGATTTTGAATTAGATAAAGAATATAAATGTTATATCCAAGCTCTTAGTAATTCTACTAAAGTATATATGACAGATTGTCAAGTATATGAAGTTGGAATTTATAATAGAACTCAAATTGATGCTAATACTATTGGTGTTGATTTAGATTATTGTATTCTTATTCCTATTAAAGAATATTATAGAGCTCGTGGTATTCTTAAAGATGATACTGCATTTCTTCGTTTTACTCCTTATAACGATGAGGATACACAATTGTTTTATGGAAATATTGATAATATTTATATAGCTTTTCGTAAAGCTGATGTTGGGAGATATGCTGAAAGTAATTATTCAGAAGCTATATATGCTTATCGTGGAGTTATTATTAATATTCCAGATTTTAATAATAGAAAGAATACAGAGATAATTTTTGATTTTAATGATGTTGACCCTACTATATATACGCAACGTGTAAACATATGGCAGTATCGTACATCGAGTGTTAAACTTGATAACGGTTATACTGCTGGACAATATATTAATGTTTATAATATTGCTTATAATGACCGTATTCTAATTAATAGTTATGTTGCTTCTCCTGATAGAAAATGGGCTATTACTGAAAATGTATATAATTTCTTTATTCATTATGTTTACCCTAATGGTTCTTATACAGATGGTATTAGAATAAATAATAATGTAAAAGTTAATTATAATATTAATCTTGGTAAGAAAGCAGATGGTAGTTATGTATATTATACAATTAATAATGACACTACTATTGAAGATTGCAAAACCTATTCTAAGAATAATGGAGTTACAGATACTACTAATGCTCATGCTGTTACTAAAATATTTACTGATGATATTCAAGATATATATTTTATTAATGTATTTCCTGATTCATATAGTTCTAATAATACAACTCCATATCGTAATAATAGAGGAGAAACATTCTTTAGACCAATTTCAGGTGTAAATAATGGAACAGATATAGCTTATGGATATTTTAGATTCTCTAATATACCAATGTATAAAGACTTTATAGGATACTTTATAAGCTATGAAGAAACAGAGCCTATTCTTTGTGCTCGTGCTATTGTTGGTTCTATTGACCAAAATATTAGTGTTATATCAAGAAGTGGTTCTGCTTATTTCCAAGATTTTATAACTGTTGGAGCTAATGCTTTTAATTTTATAAAACTTGGTGCTCCATTTACTTATACTGTTGGATATAATCGAGAAGTTGGATTATATGGTACTAATTATTATGGAGGTTATTATCTTATTAATGGTCCATGGGGATATAATTCTTATGACCCTCAATATGATGGACTTTATGCTGTTGTGAATAAAACTATTCAAAATCCAGGAGAAGTATATAATGGTTCTCCTGCTCGTATTAATTTTACTCTTAATAGAGATACAAATTTTACTCCTGTAAAAAATATTGATATTAATAATCGTATTACAACATACTCTTATAAACGTATGGGGCTTCTATATAATTATACTAATGAAATATATACTAATACTAATAAGAAACTTATAAGTCTTGGTTATATTGCTTATGATGAATATATAGAAAATAAACCTGGAGGTTATACTTATGGTTCTTCTTCAAATGTTAAGTACGATTATGATTATTATGTTTATACTGATAAATATAAGATTCAAGATTCAAATGGTACTACAAGAAGAAACTTTAAATATGAATTAGTTACTATACCAGTATGCGGTCTTATGCTAACTGATGGAAGTCCTTATCCTTTACGCGGAGATAATGGTCAATATTATTATCCTAATCTTCCTACAGAAAATTGGCCTGCTAATAACTTCTTTCATATGTATGGTTTTCATATTATTAAAATTGGTTTTCCTTTTGTCTCTCGTTATATGTATCATTGTCGAACTCTTAAGACAGAACCTGTAACAAGAGCATTTACATATTATCATACGGATGGCAGTGGAAATACTAATTGGAGTCATAATCATACTAATAAGAATATTGTACCGGATAAAGTTGATAATCTATTTGAACTTAATAGTGCTTATTATGATTATACTGATAAAATTCTAACTTCATTTAATAAAGATGTTTATTCTAATTATGTTACTAATTATAAGAAAACGATTCGTCGTAGTGATGTAATTAGTGATGAAAATGTAGAGAATAATTGGAGAACATTTAGAGCTGAAGAATATAAAGTTATTGCTGAAAACAAAGGTAATATTGTTAATGTTGTTGGTATAGGTAGTTATCTTATTGCTCATTGTGAACATTCAATGTTTATATTTAACAGAGATAGTTCAATGAAGACAGAGAATAAAGATGTACAACTTGTTATACCTGATGCTTTTGGTATTGATTATGTTGAAGTATTTACAAGTAATAAAGGTTATGCTGGTATTCAGAAACATGGTCAATTTATTTGTAGTAATTATGGTTATATCTTTTATGATAATGATGCTCGAAAACTATATCGTTATGACGAGAATAATCTTGAAGATATAACTGCTGGATTTAAGAATCTTCTTACCAAAGAAGTTATTGATATAAACTTTGCTATTGATGAAAAGAATGTTAGACTTCTTTGTCTTGGTAAAGTTAAGTCCGGTGACACAGAACAAATGTTTGCTATATCTTATAGTTTTCTTCATAAGGCTTGGATAAGTACTCATACTTATTGGTATGACTATTTATTTAATACTAAAGATAATGTTTATTTTGCTAATGAGTCCACAATAGATAAATTCAATTTTGCTAAGTTCAATAACTATATTAATCTTATTGATAATACATCTAATTATTTTAATGGTGAATTTAAAACTATTGAAGAACTTGATGAAGAAGGTGGTATTATTAATACTCATATAGTTCCTTATTCATTTATTGATGTGATATTTAATAATCAGAATATGGATACTGTTCTTAATTATATTAGTTATATTATTAATAAAGACCGTAATGATAATTATTGTGGAGATGAACTTGTGATATATACTAATTGTTGCTTCTCTGATTATGTCGACATTAGTAAACCAAAGGAAAGTATGAAAGATTACAAGCATCCGTATTACAGATATGGCATATGGTTTATGAACTGGTTCAGAAATGTAATCAAAGAGATAAAGACTGTACCGCCTGTTGATAGACATACAGGTAAATATAATGAAGTCAATAAACAACTTAGTAAACTTGATAATAAACTTATCGTTGGTAAGTATTTTGCTATTAGATTTATCTTTAGAGATGAAAATAAGACTATAAATATTGACGATATACAATGTTATTAATATGGAAAAGAAATATAGAAGACGTAAAGCTTTTATAGGAGCTATTATTGGAGCTGGTCTTAGTATTGCTGGTGGACTTATTGGCGGTGCTAAGAAGAAAAGAGAAGCTAAACGTCAAGCTGCAATTGAAAAGCGCAACAAAGAATATGATAAAAGAGTTCAAGAAGCTAATGCTATTAATGAAGCTCTTGCCTCTTATGATGATGGTGGCGCTGGTGAAGAATTTGAAGCAAGACTTCAAAAATATGGTGGTGTTACTAAATATAAGAATAGAAAAGCTTGGGGCGGTTGGGGAGATGTTATCTCCGGTACTGTATCTGGAATTGGTAGTTTAGTCGAAGGAGCTACTGGTGTTCAAGGAATAAGCGGTATTAGTTCTTCTATTGGTAATGCTGTTGGTGGTGCTATTAAAGGTGGATATACCAATCGTATGATACAGAAGAATGAACAAAAGAAGCAAGAAACTCTTGCAGCTCCTCTTGCTGGTCCTATTGGTGTTAATCCTAATGATTATAGACAAGTTCTTCCTACAAGACTTCAACCAGTTAAACGTTATGGTGGTCGTAAGCCTGTATCGGTTATGGCTTGCGGTGGTAAGAAAAAGAGCTGAACACAGCCATAGAGCCACTTTTCAGCTTGCCTGTTGGACTTTAGTATGCGAAGTGATTAATAGTATTACTTTGGCAGAAAGTCTCACAGCGAGCCTTAAAACGGCTGAAATGCTATAATTATATAATAATATTATAAGATGACTAAAATTAAACCAAATGTTGTTAGAGGCGGTAAAGCAACTAACATTGGTGGTAATCTTTACTATATGAATGGTCGTAAACATTCTCAAGGTGGTATTGATATTGGCAAGAATCCTAAGACTGGTTTAGAAGTCGAAGATGGAGAGATTGTCGAAACACGACCGGATAGTCTAAGAGTATTTAGTGCTCAACCTATTATTAATGGTAATAGTCCTGCTAAACTTGTAATGGGTGGTGCTAATCCTGATAAAGTGTTTCAAGCACAAGAAACATTTAAAGATGTAAATGGAATTAATGACGATGGAAGTAAAAAACGTATGGGTGGTAAAGTTAAGATTCGTAAAAGAACTAATGCTGAGATAGATGAAAAACTTGGTTTAGTTCCTAATAAAAATAAAAAAGCTGCTGGTGGTTTTGTTACTGTTAATGGTAATGTTATTGATAAATTGGTAGGGGACGTTTCTTTTCCTTCTCCTACGGGGGGTAGGAAAAAAGCTGCACTCGGTACTGATAAGAGAGATAAAGATTATGTTGTTATGAACGGACAACTTTATCAAGTTACTAATGATGAATTTGGCGAAACTGCTTATCTGCCTGTAGATGAACGTACTCCTAATAGTAGATTATTAGATGGTCGCGGAGCTGCTGCTCGTAAATCTGATAGACAAGTTACTAATGCTGCACGTAGAGATGCTAAAGGCGCAAGAACCGACTATAGAAATATGTTAGAAGTTCCTGAATTTACTCCTGGAACTTATAGTGGTAGTAATAGAAATGCTGGAACAAGAAGTACAAATAGTGCTCCGCAGACGAGAGTTACT
>ENA-ORTY01000142-ORTY01000142.1-human-gut-metagenome-genome-assembly--contig:-NODE-142-length-91329-cov-3.651533_pt1 | contig 91329 bp, 78 predicted proteins | sample MGYA00241917_ERZ509198 | MGnify/ENA primary metagenome ERZ509198 (study PRJEB26280, sample SAMEA2338857) | human gut metagenome | biome: human gut; feature: human-associated habitat; material: faeces...
TGAAATTCCTAATTGCATTACGAGGAACATTATACTTCTTATAAGAGAAATTATCAATAGTTTTTTTACATTTTTCGCAAGTTTTGCAAAGGATGTAAGCTTTTGACTCCTCTGGGAAGTATTCCGTACCTCCGATACATCCACATTATAGTATAGTTTCTTAAGAATTTCTATAACTTTTATCTGTTTATTTTCTTACGGATTCTTTACGAAACTTCGTTTTTATGGCTATATTGTACTTATATTGGTACAATCCTCCATTTTTACCCTCTTGCAATTTCAATTTGGTATGGTATAATGTTCATATCTTTGATTTAATTATATTTTTTGAACATGAATTTTTTACCTCATTTCGTTCAATTTCTATGGAGGAACACGATTATGGATCGTTTTGGACTGCTGTGCAGAAATATTTACGAGAAAAAAAGGATCACCCAGAGGGAGCTGGCGGCGGCCATGGACCTTTCTCTTGGGACCTGCAACCATCTGATCCGGGACGCCCTGGCCGGCGGACTGATCGCCCTGGATCCCCAGACGGGAGAATATTCCTTATTAAAGAAGGGGGTGGAGCTGCTCCAGAAGTACCGGGTCAACAGCGCCGTTATTCTGGCAGCAGGCTTCGGCTCCCGTTTTGTGCCATTGACCTTTGAAACGCCGAAAGGACTTCTGGAGGTGTTCGGGGAACGCATGATCGAGCGTCAGATCAACCAGCTCCATGAGGCCGGGATCATGGACATTACCATCGTGGTGGGGTATCTGAAGGAGAAATTTGAGTACCTCATCGATAAATTCGGCGTAAAGCTTCTTTACAACCCGGAATACCACAACAAGAACACGCTGACCACCGTTTACCGGGCCCGGGACTGCTTTAAGGGAAAAAACACGTATCTTTTATCCTCCGATAACTGGATCCGTGAAAACATGTACCATACATACGAGTGCGGTGCATGGTATTCTTCTGTATATATGGAAGGCGCCACCTCTGAATGGTGCCTGGAGGCCAGCAAAAAGGGGCTGCTCACCGGAGTTACCGTAGGCGGCTCTGATTCCTGGGTCATGTACGGACCGGTTTATTTTTCCCGGGAGTTTTCTGAGGAGTTTTTCCCCGTGCTGGAACAGTATTATAAAGCCCCCGGAACCGAGCAGATGTACTGGGAACAGGTTCTGGCGGATCTGCTGAACGGAACGGCGGGAGAACATGTTCCGTCTATGGCAAAGTACCCTGCTCCGGACATGTACATCAACCGTCAGCCGGAAAACCAGGTATATGAATTTGAAAACCTGGAGGAGCTTCGGGTATTCGACGAAAAATACCGGAATAATTCCAATAACACGGCCATGGAACTTATATCCGGCGTCCTCCATATCCCGGAATCTGAGGTGACCGATCTGAAATGCCTTAAGACAGGCATGACCAATAAATCATTCCTTTTTAAAGCCAGGGAACGGTCGTATATCTGCCGGATCCCGGGGCCGGGAACAGATCTTCTTATCAACCGTGCCCAGGAAAAAGCCGTTTATGACGCCATTAAGCCTCTGGGAATCTCCGAGCACGTGATCTACATGAGCGGCAGCACAGGCTATAAGATCTCTGAATTTTATGAAGGCGCGCGAAATGGAGATCCCAGGAGCTGGCAGGACGTGGCCCGCTGTATGGAGCTGGTCCATCGCCTCCATGATTCCGGGATCCAGGTGGAGCATTCCTTTGACATGAGGGAGCGGATCGACTTTTATGAGTCCATCTGTAAGGGCTATGAAAAAAATCTTTTTGAGGATTACGACCATGTGCGCGGCCACATGAACACGCTTTTAAAGCGTCTGGACCGTCTGGACCGCAAAAAGACCCTCTGCCACATTGACAGCGTCTGCGATAACTTCCTTTTCCTGCCGGATGGCGGGATCCGGCTCATCGACTGGGAGTATGCCGGAATGTGCGATCCCATGATCGACGTCAGCATGGCCGCGATTTATTCTTATTATAATGAGGAAGAAGCAGAAAAGCTCCTTGACGTATATTCGGGCGGAAAAACCTCTGCCGAGGACCGGTTCGTTTATTATTCATATATTGCCCTGGGCGGATTTTTATGGTGTCTGTGGGCAGTCTATAAAAGCAGCATCGGGGAGGAATTCGGAGAATATACGCTGATCATGTACCGGTACGCCAAGGATTACTATAAAAAGACCGTTACGGATCCAGCCTTTCTTCTGATCGGGTCTGAGTTTTAAATTTTAAGTCAGGATCCCGGAAAATGTGGCAGAATTCCGGGATTTTGGCCCACTTTTGTAATAAATTATTCAAGACTCCAATGGGATTATATGGTATAATCCATATAGAAGTTTTTCTGAACTATTTTACCATGAGGGGGATTTCTATGATACAAAGGAAACGGCTGGCCGCAGCGCTGTTAAGCCTGACAATGGCATTTGCGTCCGTCTATCCCGCCGTCCCATCGTTCGCGGCAGCCTGGGAACGGAACGCCAACGGCTCCTATGTGGCGGCGGACGGTTCTGCGCTTACAGGGATCACAGCCAGAGGCATCGATGTTTCCCACTGGAAGCAGTCCATCAACTGGAACGCCGTGGCGGCGGACGATGTGCAGTTCGTTATGCTGGGAACCAAATATAACAATGAGGTGGACCCGTATTTCAGCGTCAACGCAGTAAACGCCTTCAATGCGGGACTGAAGGTAGGCGCTTATATTTATTCTTACGCCACTACGACGGCCGCAGCGGAGGCGGAGGCAGATTTTGTTCTGAATCTGATCAAGGACTATCCAATTTCTTATCCTGTGGTGCTGGATGTGGAATCCACAGAAATGAGCGCTCTGACTCCTGCCCAGCTGGCGGATGTGATCAACGCATTCTGTAAGAAGGTAGAGGCCGCCGGATACTATCCCATGGTCTACACCAATGATTACTGGCTCTCCCAGAAGATCGATATGACCAAGGTTCCTTACGACGTATGGGTGGCCCGGTATAACGCAAAACCAGCCTACGCGGGCGCAGCTATGTGGCAGGCCACCAACGAGGGCCAGATCAACGGCGTCAACGGAAATGTGGATATCAACTTTGTCTTCAAGGATCTGTCGGCCAAGCTTCCGGCTGACCGATGGCGGCTGATCGACGGGAAATGGTATTATTATAAGAATTATGTAAAGCAGACCGGCTGGATCAACGACGGACAGAGCTGGTACTATATGAATTCTGACGGCACCCAGTATAAGGGATGGCTGCTGCTGGATAATTCCTATTATTATCTGCTTCCTAAAACCGGACAGATGATGACCGGGTGGCAGACCATTGACGGTAAGTGGTACTATCTGAAGGCAGACGGAAGGATGGCCAGCGAATGGCTCCAGGATAATGGGAAATGGTATTATCTTCTGGACGGGGCCATGGTTACCGGATGGCTCCGGATCGGCACCGACTACTATTATCTGAAGGGCGACGGATCCATGGTCACCGGATGGCGGAAAATGGACGGCGCGTTCTATTACTTTGCCAGCGATGGGAGGCTGGTGCGCGGCTGGCTGAACCTGGACGGAAAATACTATTATATGAAGGCCGACGGCACTATGGTCACCAGATGGCAGACCATCGACAATGTGACGTATTACTTCAATCCCGATGGAGATATGGCTTCGGGCTGGACAGTCATCGACAATTACTGGTACTACTTCAACGGGAATGGCCAGATGATGACCGGATGGCTCCAGCTGGACGGCCGGTACTATTATCTCCATACGGACGGACGCATGGTCACCGGATGGCAGAGTGACGGCACCCACAAATATTATATGGATAAGACATCCGGCAAAATGGCTGTGGGATGGAAGCAGATCGACGGAGCCTGGTATTATTTCAACCCCTCGGGCCATATGGTCACCGGATGGGTCAAGGATAATGGTAAGTATTATTACATGAATCCGTCGGATGGAAAGATGATCTCCAATGGCTCCTACGCGATCAATAATATCAACTATACCTTTGACAACTCAGGCGTATGCCTCAATGAGGCCTCTGCCATTGACGGAGGCTCAGCTGGCAGCGTATATTCACCGCCGTCCGGAAATTCTGGAAATTCTGGAATTACCGGAAACCAGGTGACCAACGGCACCTCCTCTCCGGGAGGGATGTCTGCCGGAAATACGGGTACAGGGGCTCCCGGAAGCAGCGCTCCGGGTACGAATTCTGCTCCCGGCGGAAATGGGATCACGACCGTGAATCCCGGAAGTACCTCCGGCCCCGGCGGAAGTTCCGGAAACTCTGGCAGCACGGCCGGTCCGGGCGGCAGCAATGTCCCCTCCGCCAATCCGGGAGCCAGTTCCGGCCCCGGCGGATCGTCGGGCAGCTCCAGCATCACGGTTCCTGGCGGAACAAGCTGTGATTCCCCGTCCTGCGGTTCCGGAAGCTCCGGTTCTTCTGATTCGGATGGATTAAAGGAATTCCAGACCGGCGGGCCGAAATAAGCGGTAAAAAAATCCGCTGGAGGATGTATCTGATCACATCTTCCGGCGGATTTTTCTATTTTTCCTTTTTTTCTCTATTTCTCTATCTCTTTCCGGATCTCCTCCAGAGGCCGGCCTGTCTTTTTCGCAATGGCGGCCAGATCTTCATATTCCAGCTTGGTTCTGGTAACGCCATGGCCCTGAGAGATTTTTTTCCGCACGGGTCCATAAGCCGTTTCCACAGTTTCCTCCCGGCGCTTCAGGGTGAACCTCCGGCTGATATGCTCCCGGACGCCCAGCGTCGTGGTGTGCCAGAACAGCAGCTCCACCATCTTTTCTTCGTCCTCCCGTCTGCACATACAAGTCAGAAGGACACCGGGACGGCTCTTTTTCATCCCCACAGGAACCGTATAGACCTCCAGGGCTCCGGCTTCGAACAGCGCCTCCTCTGCAAAGCCAACGGCCTCAGCAGTCATGTCGTCCAGGTTGCAGGACAGCTCTGCGATCTCGTCTCCAGTCTCAGCGGTATCCCCCAGAAAGGCCCGGACGCAGTTGGCCCGCTCAAAATCCTTTTTACCCATTCCGTATCCGATCTTTGACGTGGTCATCACCGGCATTTCCCGGAATTCTTTGACAAAATGCTTTAAAAGGGCCGCACCAGTGGGCGTGCAGAGCTCTCCCTGTACCTGAGTGCTGTATACGGGGATCCCCTGTAAAATATGGGCCGTGGCCGGAGCCGGGACTGGAAGGATCCCATGGGCACAATGGACATGGCCGCTTCCCACATGGACCGGAGAGGCGATGATCTGATCCGCTCCCAATTCATGGAACAGGAGGCATACGCCCGCAATATCTGCCACCGCATCCATGGTGCCTACCTCATGGAAATGGATCTGGTCCACCGGCATTCCGTGGGCATGGGACTCGGCCTCGGCGATCAGGGCATAAACTGCCTTCATGTCTTCCTTCACCGGGTCTGGAATATCCAGACCGTCAATGATGGAGGCGATGCCTGCCATGGTGGAGTGATGATGGTGATGATGGGAATGATCATGTCCGTCGTGGCTGTGGACGTGTTCACCATGGTGATGGTCATGGCTGTGGGCATCGTGGTCCTCATGGTGGTGATCATGACCATCGTGGCTATGAGCGGCCTGGTCCTCATGGTGGTGATCATGACCATCGTGGCTGTGGGCATGGCTGTGAAGCCCGTCAGTGGCAATGAATTCGCAGGCTTCATGGGAATGGGTGTGGGCGTGTCCATGATCATGAACGTCTTCGCTCTCCTCTTCCTCCCCGAAAACAGTCACATTCATATGTGTTCCCGTGATCCCGCATTTTACGGCCGGTTCCGCTTCCACCTTCACGCCAGGCAGACCCAGTCCGTTCATTTTTCCAAGAAATTCTTCCTTCTTTTCCGGACACAGCTCTAAAAGCGCCGCCATGAGCATATCTCCCGCGGCCCCCATGCCGCAGTCCAGGTAAATCGTTCTCATTTCGTTTCCTCCTCTATCCCTTCATATGATTGATCATGCTGGCCAGATATCCGGCCCCGAATCCATTGTCTATATTTACCACACTGACCCCGCTGGCACAGGAATTCAGCATGGAAAGCAGGGCTGAGACGCCGTGAAATGAGGCACCGTAGCCAATGCTGGTGGGAACTGCAATGACCGGGCAGTCCGCCAGGCCGCCAATGACGCTGGCCAGAGCTCCCTCCATTCCAGCGATGGCGATGATCACCCGGGCGCTCATGATCGTATCCATATGCGCCACCAGGCGGTGCAGGCCCGCAACCCCCACATCATAAAGCCGTTCTACCTGGTTTCCCAGGGCCTCGGCTGTCAGGGCTGCCTCCTCAGCCACCGGGATATCGCTGGTCCCTCCAGTGGCGACCACGATCGTGCCGACTCCGTCCTTTTCCGGAAAGTCCCCGCATATGCCGATCCCGGTACCGTCAAAATACCGGAAGCCGGCTCCATCTTCAAACTTCTGTTTCAGGAGCTGTTCCGTATGACGGGCCTTTTCCGGGTCCATCCGTGTGATCAAGACCAGTTCCTGGCCGCGCTTTTTCATCGCCTCCACGATCCCAGCGATCTGCTCCGCTGTTTTTCCCGCTCCGTAGATCACCTCAGCGATCCCCTGGCGCAGCCGCCGGTGGGTATCTAGCTTGGCAAACCCCAGCTCATCAAAGCCTGCCTCTGAAAATGGCTCTTTTTTCAGCTCCAGGACCGCCTGGTCCACAGAAAGCTCCCCGGATGCCACCCGGTCCAGCATAGTCCGTATATCTTCCATATACATTCTTCTCCTTTACCCCATTCTAACCATCGAATTTCCAGGGGTTGGGCATAAGGCTTGATTTTCTAAAGAAAATCCAAAAAAAATCCGATTTTTTTGGGCATACACTAGAAAAAGGCCATTCTATGCCCAATCCTGCGGTTGCAGGCGCAAAGATCTGCTCCAAAAGCCCAGAAACCTGCGGCACAGACTCAGAAGTCTGCTCCAAAAGCCCAGAAACCGGCAGTACGAACCTAAATTCACCAGCCGGTCCCACTATTTTGAAAAAGCCATGAAAAGAAAGCCCCGCCTGCGGCGGGTGCGTTCCCTTCATGGCAAACTCTGCTTCTATATGATTCTGTTCTGTTCCGGAGCAGCCCGGTCCCTTCAGCATCCCAAAGCTCCTGTCTGTCCAGAAGATCCGCGAAGGCAGCCATGCCGCTGGGCGCAGGGAAATCTTCTTCCCCCTACTCCACCACCGGATTTTTCAATGTTCCGATCCCCTCGATCATGCACTCGACCACATCTCCCGTTTTGAGGAATCTGGGCGGATCAAAGCCCATTCCCACGCCTGCTGGCGTTCCGGTGGCGATGATGGTACCGGCCTTCAGGGTCATGCCGCGGCTCAGCTCACTGACCACTTCTGCGATCCCGTGAATGAACTGTTCCGTGTTGGAATCCTGGCGCAGCTCTCCGTTGACACGGGACTGGATCCTGAGCTTCGGCGGAAATTCCACGCTGTCGGCGGTGACGATCCAGGGCCCCAGGGGCGTAAATCCATCCAGGCTCTTCCCGAAATACCACTGTCTGTGGGCCGTCTGCACCTCCCTGGCGCTGACGTCGTTCATAATGGTATAACCAAAAATATAATCCTCCACATCCTCCAAAGCCACGTCCTTAGCATCCTTTTTCAGGATCACCGCCAGCTCTGCCTCATAGTCCAGCTGGCTCGTAAGCTCTTTGTGGGATGGGATCCCATCGCCGGGATCCGTGGCCCGGTTGACCCGCTTGGAAAAATACACCGCCTGATCCGGCTTGGAAAATGCTTCCTTTTTAAACCTGGCGGATTCCTCCGCGTGGGCCAGATAGTTGATCCCCAGGCAGATGATATCCTGGTCCGGCACCGGGATCGGGGCCATGATCTTTATGTCCTCCAGAGGCGCGGCATTGGATACCTCATAGGGAGGAAGCCCGGAAATATGGTCCAGGAGCTCCAGTTCCGACGGTCCGATCTCCCGTATGACCTCCTTCATGGTCCGGTATTCCATTCCCGCCGCAGAAAGGGGATACACGAAGGTCCCTTCCCTGTTCAGTACCCCTGTCAGCTCCTTTTTATTTATGGCATAGGTCAAAAGCTTCATAAAGCCCTCCTCACCGGTTTCCTAGCGGATGCGTTCCGGGAAGCCCACTTTTTTCTGGACCTTTCTAAGGGTCTTGTTGGAGAAATAGGACGCCTTTTCCGCGTTCTCCTTGATCACCTTATCCAGATATTCTTTGTTCTTGCTGAGATCTGCAAACCGGTCCTGGAGCGGCTTTAATACGCCGACCACAGCCTCGCCCACGGCCATTTTGAAATCACCGTAGCCCTTTCCATCGAATTCCCTCTCTACCTCTGCCGGTGTCTTTCCGGTACATGCGCAGTAGATGTCGATCAGGTTCTTAACGCCCGGCTGCTCGTCTCGGTACAGGATGATACCCTCGGAATCCGTCACAGCTCTCTTGCACTTGCGGATAATGGTATCTGGATCGTCCATGAGATAAATGCTGCCATTGGGGTTTTCATCGGACTTGGACATCTTTTTCGCCGGATCCTGTAAGCTCATGATCTTTGCTCCGGCCTTTCCGATATAGGCCTCCGGAACCGTGAACACATCTCCGTAAATATTATTGAAGCGGATGGCAATGTCCCTGGTGAGCTCTAAGTGCTGCATCTGGTCGATACCCACCGGCACCACGTCCGCCTGGTACAGCAGGATATCTGCGGCCATGAGCACCGGGTACGTGAACAGGCCCGCGTTGATATTGTCGGCATGCTTGGCAGCCTTGTCCTTAAACTGGGTCATCCGGTTCAGCTCGCCCATATAGGTAAAGCAGTTTAAGATCCAGGCCAGCTCCGCATGTCCCGATACATGGGACTGATAATAAATGCAGTTCTTCTCCGGGTCAAGTCCGGCGGCAATATAAAGAGTCAGAAGTGTTCTTGCGCGCTTTCTAAGCTCTGCCGGGTCCTGACGGACAGTAATAGAATGCATATCCACGACACTGAAAAAGGTCTGGTAATCATCGGAAATCGTCACCCAGTTCTTTAAAGCCCCCAGATAGTTCCCGAGAGTCAGGTTACCGGTTGCCTGCATTCCGCTGAATAAAGTTTTCTTTCCGTCTAACATTGTTCCGTCTCCTTAAATTTCCTTTTCATTCTCCAGGGGCCGCTGCAAAGGAAGAGGATAAAAACCCGCCCATTCGCAGCAGCCCCCCTGTATTTTCAAACAATTCTTTTATATTATAATACACTTTCCGTCCATTGTCCACTCTTCATTGCAGTGGATCAGGGCTTGTATCCTTCCCGCTTTGCCGTTATAATGGAAGCAGAACTGTTTACAGAAAGGAAAGGAACCATCTATGGACAAGATCGCAAGCTTCACTGTCAATCATCTGAAACTCCTGCCCGGCGTCTATGTATCCAGACGGGATACCGCAGGAGACGCCCGGATCACCACCTTCGACATCCGTATGACCCGCCCCAACCATGAGCCTGTCATGAATACTGCGGAGATCCACACCATTGAACACCTGGGCGCCACGTTTCTGAGGAACCACAAGGTTTACAAGGACCGTGTCCTTTATTTCGGCCCCATGGGCTGCCGCACCGGCTTTTACCTTCTGCTGACCGGAGACTATGAATCCGCAGATATCGTTCCTCTCCTTCAGGAAATGTTTTCCTATATCCGGGACTTTGAAGGGGAGATCCCCGGCGCAGCCGCCAGGGACTGCGGCAACTACCTGGATATGAACCTTCCCATGGCCAAGTATCTGGCCCGGAAATTCTGCGACGAGGTGCTGGAGGATATCCAGGAAGACCGACTCATCTATCCCGAATAGGCCGTATCCGGCCGGGGATGCTGAAAAACAGGCTGAGAACTGTTCAAAGCCGCCCTTTCAGCGCCCCGGCCGTTTTTTTCTGCCTGGCAGCTCCATTGGCTCCGGGGGTGGACCTCCCCCGGAACCGCCGGGCCTTTTTAGGCTAAACCGCTGACGGATCGGCAGACGCCTTTACGGACTGGACCGCGGACGGATCGGCAGATGCCTTTGCCTCAGGTCCAGCCGCCGGCGCGGACAGCTCCCTTCCGCCTTCCTCCTCCGGAACTCCGTTTCCTGGCTGTCCGCATAAGACCACGATGCTCCGCGGCATCATGGCGATCTGGGACTGGTCCTTCAGCTCCGGCGCCGCAGTCTCTCCGTACACGCCCTTTTCCGGGCCCTTTGACGTATCGTAAAGCACATGCCAGGTCTGGCCCTTGGGAAGGTGGGGAAGACCGAATACATGGGGCTCCCAGTGCATGTTATAAAGTACATACATGGTATCATCCTGGCTTCCGTCCTCCTTCGTCCCATATTCCCCCCAGTAAAGGATCCCCAACTGGCGGCGGAAATTCTCAAACTCCGGCCGCCATACGTATTCGCCGTGGTAGGAAACATCCGGGCGTCCGCAGGATCTGTAATCCATGATCCGGGGCTCCCTCTCCATATGGAATACACCATGTTTTTTCCGGAAGGCAATGAGCCCCTTCACAAATTCAAAGATGTCACGGTTGGTCTCCAGAAGCCTCCAGTCCAGCCAGGAGATCCGGTTATCCTGGCAGTACGCGTTATTATTTCCCTCCTGGGAATTCCCAAATTCGTCGCCCGCCAGCAGAAGCGGCGTTCCCTGGCTTAAAAACAGCAGGAGGAACCCATTGCAGAGCTGCTGCTTTCTCAGGTCCCGGATCCTTTTTTTCCTGGTGGGGCCCTCCTCGCCGCAGTTCCAGGAATAATTGTGATCCGTGCCGTCCCGGTTGTCCTCATGGTTGTCCTCGTTGTGCTTCCGGTCATAGGAGACCATATCCATCATGGTCATGCCGTTGGTATTGGCCATGTAATTGATGACGCCGTATTCTGCCGGATTCCTTCTGGAATGGAACGCCAGGCTGTTTAACATCCCCTCGTCGCCCTTCAGAAGCCGCCGCATGTCCTCCTCAAACCGGCCGTTGTATTCCGCCAGGTGCTTGTCCCGCAGCGTCACCTTCCCGTCTCCCGGCATGGGATAGCCTGTTTTGGGCCTCCTTTCCAGGGCCTCCTCCCAGCTGTCTGCAAACAGCTTGGTGCACCGTAAGAACGGATCCCCGGCAATGGCCTCCCTGGGGGCAAAGCCCGTCAGCCGGAAGCCGTCCACATGGTACTCCTGGAGCCAGTAACGGAGGACGTGGAGCACGTCGCCGGGAGACTCCTTCCCTGTGAAATAGAACTCCAGGATACACTCCATATTTTCCCGGTGGAGCGCCTTCACAAGCTCCTTGAATTCTCTCTCCGGCTCGGTCTCCCCGGAGCCATAGGAGGCCTTCAGTGCATAAAGGAACGATGGGCCGTATCCCCAGTAGTTGATCCGCCCCGTGGCCTCCGGCTTCTGTCCCGGGAGCCCGGCCGCAGGCTCTGTGACCATGACCTCATCAAATTCCGTCACTGGAAGAAGCTCCACTGCCGTTACGCCCAGCTCCTTTAAATACGGGATCTTTTCCCGGATCCCACCGAAGGTTCCCCGGTCTTTCACACCGGAGGATCTATGCTTTGTGAATCCCCGCACATGGAGCCGGTAGATGATGCTGTCAGAATATGGGATCTCCGGCCTCACATCATCCTCCCAGTCAAATTCCCCGGTCAGAAGCCTGGCCCTCACCGGCTTCCCGGCCCGGGAAAGGTCCCCCCATTTTTCCCGGCCTGTGACCATCCTGGCACAGGGATCCGGCATCCACTGGCCGTCGCACTGGAAGCCGTATTCCATATTTTCAAGATCATATCCCTTTAAGGTCATGGACCAGACGTCTCCAACCCGGTCCCTTTCCTGGAAATCGATGACTTCCGCCGCCTTTTTTTCTCCTCTCCGGAATAAAAGGAGACTTACCTTTTTCCCCTCAGCCTGTACGAGGATCTCTGCCCCTTCTTCTGTCGGCGTTACTCCCAATGGATAGAGGAGCTCATGTCTGTTCTTTCGTCCCGTCATATCCCGTCCTCCGTTCTATTCTACGTCTGTAAGCCTACCCCTGCTGCTCTGCGATCTTCGCCGCCAGCTCTTCCAGATACATCCACCGGTCCATCTTTTCTTCTAGCTCTTTCTCTGCCTTTTCCTTTTCCTCCATAAGCTGGTTCAGCTTTACAAAATCCCGGGCCGATGCCTGGATCTCTTCTTCGATCCCTGTGATCCTCTCCTCCAGAGCCGCCATATCTGCCTCGATGGTCTCGTAATCTTTCTGCTCTTTATAGGTAAATTTCAGCTTCTGCGGCCCGCGGATCCTCTGCCCCTTTTCCTTTGGAGGAGCCGCAGGCTTCACGTCCGCCCGGCTCTCCTCTTCCGCTTCAGCCTCCGCAGCCTTACGGGCTGCATAATCCGTAAACCCGCCTTCATACTGGCGGAGAACGCCGTCTCCCTCAAAAGCAAAGATCCGCCGCACCACCCGGTCCAGGAAATACCGGTCATGGGATACGGTGATGACGATGCCCTGGAAGCTGTCCAGGTAATCCTCCAGGATCATCAGCGTTTTAATGTCCAGGTCGTTGGTAGGCTCGTCCAGGATCAGCACATTGGGCGCGCTCATGAGGATCTTTAACAGATACAGCCGCCGCCGCTCACCGCCGGACAGCTTCTGGATCACCGTATACTGCACCGACGGCGGGAATAAAAACCGCTCCAGCATCTGGGAGGCGCTGATGCTCCCGTCCTTTGTCTGGACGTACTCCGCCACGTTCCGTATATAGTCGATGACCTTAAGGCTGGTATCCATGTCCTCATTTTCCTGGGAAAAATATCCGATCTTCACCGTCTGTCCGATCTCCACCGTACCGGAATCCGGCTTTTCCCATCCGGCGATGATCTTCATCAGCGTGGACTTCCCGCTGCCGTTGGGGCCGATATATCCGATCCTGTCATTTTTCAGGAAAAAATACGTATAGTCCTTTATGAGCACCTTGTCCCCGTAGGCCTTGCAGATCCCCGACAGCTCCACGGTCGTCCTTCCCAGGCGGCTGGAAATGGATTCCATTTCCACAGCCTGCTCCTTTTCCGGCCCTTTGGCATCCCGGAGCGCCTCATACCTCTGGATCCGCCCCTTCTGCTTGGTGGATCTGGCCCGGGCTCCCCGCTTCATCCACTCCAGCTCCACCCGGAGGATGGACTGGCGTTTCCGCTCCGACGCCTGTTCCATATCCATACGCTCGGCCTTCAGCTCCAGGAATCCCTCGTAGTTGGCCTGGTAGCTGTACAGCTTCCCGTTATCCAGCTCCACGATGCGGTTGGTGACGCTGTCCAGAAAATACCGGTCATGGGTGATCATAAGCAGCGCGCCCTTAAACCGCTTTAAATACTCCTCCAGCCAGTCTGCCATGGCGCTGTCCAGGTGGTTGGTGGGCTCGTCCAGGATCAGCAGGTCCGTGGGCGATAAAAGGACTGACGCCAGGGCCGCACGCTTTTTCTGGCCGCCGGATAACTGTCCGATCTGCTGGTCATGTTCCGGGATCCCCAGCCGGTTCAACATGGCCTTTGCCTGGCTTTCCAGGTCCCAGATCTGGTCATGATACCGGCTCCGGTTTTCCCTGAGGACGCTTTCCAGGACCGTTTCTCCCTCCTCAAACACCGGATTCTGGGGAAGATAGCGGATATCCAGGTTCCTCCCGCGGACAACGGTCCCCGTATCCGGCTCCTCCAGGCCTGCCACCAGCTTTAAAAGCGTGGATTTTCCGGTGCCGTTGACGCCGATCAGGCCGATCTTATCCCCTTCGTTGATGGAAAAATCCGTGTCATTGAGGATCAGCCGTTCTGTATATGATTTGGTCAGATGCTCTGCCGTTACAAGATTCATGATTCGTATACCCTTTCCTTTAGTCCCCGATCACCACTTCCACCGGACAGTGGTCGCTTCCCATAACGTCCGTGTGGATGGCCGCGCTCACCAGCCGGTCCTTCAGGCTGTCCGATACGCAGAAATAGTCGATGCGCCACCCGGCGTTCTTCTGGCGGGCAGAAAACCGGTAGGACCACCAGGAGTAAACGCCCTCCAGATCCGGGTTAAAGTATCTCCAGGTGTCGATGAAGCCCGCATCCAGGAGTCTTGTGAATTTTTCTCTTTCCTCATCCGTAAACCCCGCATTTTTCCGGTTGGTCTTCGGATTCTTCAGGTCGATCTCCTTATGGGCGACGTTTAAGTCCCCGCAGAAGACCACCGGCTTTTTCTCCTCCAGCTTTTTCAGATAAGAAAGGAACGCGTCCTCCCACTCCATCCGGTAATCCAGACGCTTTAAGCCGTCCTGGGAGTTGGGCGTGTAGCAGGTGACCACATAGTAATCGTCAAATTCTGCGGTGATGACGCGCCCCTCCTTATCGTGCTCCGGGATCCCCAGGCCGTAGGAAACGGAGACCGGCTCCTCCTTTGTGAACATGGCCGTGCCGGAGTATCCCTTTTTCTCTGCATAATTCCAATACTGGCGGTAGCCTGGAAGGTCCAGCTCGATCTGTCCCTCCTGGAGCTTGCTTTCCTGGATGCAGAAAATGTCCGCATCCGATTCCTTTACATATTCTAAAAATCCCTTGCCCACGCATGCCCGGAGGCCGTTGACATTCCAGGAAATCATTTTTCTCATGAAGTTTCTCCTCGTATGATCCGTATGATAAAATTTGCAGATGCTTTTTAAGCACATCTGCCTGACTCAGTTTTCACAGCTCCAGTATATCATCTTTCATGACAATTTAAAAGAAAATTTCCTATGACAAAAGCCGGGGCCCGTCTGAACGGCGTTTCCCGGCTTTTTGTATGGGAGCGTTAATCCTTTAAGAATCTGGCTTCCCAGGCGTATTCTTCCATTTTTTCGATCTCTTCCTCTGTGAAGCCGAACAAGGTCCGCATCAGATCCAGCTCCTTATTTACATTGGTCCTGGAGCAGGTCATGTTGTCGGAGTTGACAGTCACCCGCACGCCTGCATCAAAAAGACGGCGGATGGGGTGGTCCTCCAGACGGTCCACCACCTTTGTATGGTAGTTGCTGGTAACGCTGACCTCCAGGGTAATGCCCTCCTCCACCAGACACTTCACAAGCTCCGGATCCTCAATGGCCGCCACACCGTGGCCGATGCGCTTTGTGCCATAGGAAAGGGCGGTACGCATGCTGTCCGGTCCCGCTGCCTCACCCGCATGGATGGTCATGGGAAGACCGTATTCTCGCACCTTTGCAAATACCGGCGCAAACATTTCTGTGGGGAACAGGCCCTCAGCCCCGGCGATATCCACGGCGCAGACCACGCTGCCCAGGTATTTTTTCGCCGTCTCCACAGTCTGCATGTTGAGCTCCTGGTTCGTATCCCCTCTCATACAGCAGAGGATCAGCCCCACACGGATCCGAGGATATTCCTTCATTCCCCGCTCTGCGCCGCGGATGGCCGCCTCCACCACCTGGTCCTGGGTGAGGCCGCCGCTTACGGAAAGCTGCGGGGCAAAGCGGATCTCTGCGTAGGTCACGCCCTCTTTTGCCAGATCCTCCACCAGCTCAAAGGTCACACGCTCGATGGCGTCGGCTCTCTGAAGCACCATCAGAGGCAGCGCGAACCGCTCCAGGTACTCCTCCAGGGTCTTGCAGTCCTCGGGGACCTCCATTTTAAACTTTACGTCCTCTGGAGAGGAAGCCGGAATGGCGATCCCCTGCTCCTTCGATAACTCCCATACGGTCTCCGGACGCAGAGAGCCGTCCAGATGCAGATGGAGCTCGATCAGTTTCTTTTCGCTCATTGGGTAGTTTCTCCTTTCATTCCTATTTTCCAGCCGCTGCCTTCATCTGCTTCTTTTTCTTATTGCGCTCCACCATGGCGCAGTAAACGGTGTATGCAATGATGATGATCAGATACGGCATCATCTGGATGAACTGCAGCGGAATACCAGAAGACTGTAAGTAGTTGGCCAGGCTCTGGCAGAAGCCAAAGAGCAGAGAGGCCAGCATGCCGATCACGGCGTTTCCGGCGGCAATGGCCTGGGTGGCCAGGGCGATATAGCCGCGGCCTGCGGTCATTCCGGCAGAGAACAGGCCCACATAGCCCATGGAAAGGAAGGCTCCGGCCATGCCGGTCAGGATCCCGCTGAGGCTTAAGGCAGTATACTTGACCCGCTTTACGTGGATGCCCACAGACTCGGCGGCATCCGGAGACTCGCCCACAGCCCGGATGTGCATGCCCAGCTCTGTGTATTTAAACATGTACCAGATCACAGCCACCAGGATCAGAGCCGCATACGTCAGCACATGATGGCCGGAAAGGATGGCTCCGATGACCGGGATGTCCTGGATCACCGGGATGTCGATGCTGGGGAGCTTTAAGGACGCCAGAGACGTGGAAGCCCCCTTTTCCCCTGTCAGAAGATACAGGGCAAAGATCGTTCCTCCGGATGCAAAGGTATTTAAGGCGATACCGGAGATAACAGAATTGGAATTCAGCTTTAAAATAAAATACGCCAGTATGTTGCTGATGAGAAAACCTGCCAGCACGGCTCCGAAAAAGCCGATCCATGCGCTCTGGGTAAAGGCGCTGACCACAACGCCCACAAAGGCGGAGATCAGCATGGTGCCCTCCAGGGCAATGTTGTTGGTTCCGGACCGGGAGGCGATCATGGCCCCCAGAGTCGTAAGGAGCACCGGAGTGGCGCTTCTGAAAACGGCAAAATAAAACTCCGGAAGACTCAGTGTATTGATGATATCCTGTAAGATCATATTTATGCCTCCCCTCCCAGTGCTTTCTTCGCTTCCTGGCGCTGCTTCCAGCCAGCCATGAACCGCTCTGCCGTTACAAACAGGATCAGAACTGCCTGGATAATGGATACCAGCTCGTTCTGAACGTCGGACCGCCTGGACATGAGGTCTGCTCCCACACGGATATAGGCCAGGAAGAACGCCGCCAGGGGCACATTCTTCGGGTTATTTCCGGAAAGGATGGCGATGATCACGCCGTCCCAGGCGTAAGACGGTGAATCCTGCCAGTTGAACCTCTGGTACATGGCCATCTGCTCCACAGAGCCTCCAAGACCGGCAACGGCACCGGCGATCACCTGGGTCAGGATGATGACCCGGCTTGTGTTGATGCCGGAATATTTGGCAAATTCCGGATTGCTTCCGGAAATACGGATCTCATATCCGAATTTTGTCTTGTATACCAAAAGGTATAACAGGATCACCACAGCAATGGCGATCAGATATCCGGCGTGGAATTTGGTCCCGCTGATGAGGCTTCCCAGGGAGGCTGTGGGCTGGTACTTTAAGGACGCAAAGGTTCCGGCCGCCCGGTCTGCCAGGAATTTGGTGACCGTATAGATCCCCAGATAGAAGAACACATAGTTGAACATCAGGGAGGTCACCAGCTCGTTGGTGTGGAAATACACCTTTAAGAGAGCCGGGATGCTTCCAATAATGCCGCCCACCACAGCGGCCAGAAGCATGATCACTGCCGGATGAAGTCCCGCAGGAAGAGCCGTCTTAATGGCCAGGGCTGCGGTCACCACAGCGCCTGTGTAAAGGCAGGCGTCTGCGATCATGGAAAAGTTTCCGGATTTAAACACCAGTCCCAGAGCCAGACCCGTAAAGATCAGCGGTACGCTGCTGGCAAAAACGTCAAAGAAATGACGCTTGGACTGCAGCGGCCCCAGGAACAGGTTATAGATAGCCGTCACCGGCTCCTCACTGACTCCGAAGATGATGGCCACCGTCAGAACGAAGGCAATGCCAAAGGCACAAAGGAGTCTTACAGCTGTAAATTTCTTACTCACAGTACGCACCTCCGATCTGCTCTTTTGAATCTTCCTTTACTCCCAGCATGTAAAGTCCCAGGTCATTTTCCGACGTATTCTTTACATCACTGATATGGCCCACGATCCGGCCCTCATGCATCACCAGGATCGTATCGCTTAAGGAGAGGATCTCGCTCAGGTCGGCGGATACAAGTAAAATAGCCTTTTTTCTGGCCCGCATGTCCACGATCTTCTTCCGGATGAACTCGATGGCACCCACGTCAATGCCCCGGGTGGGCTGGTTCATGATAAGAAGATCTGGATCATAGTCAAACTCCCGTCCCACGATCAGCTTCTGGACGTTTCCGCCGGAAAGCTCGGACACGGACTGCTTCGAGTTATCGTATTTTACCAGGAACTCCTTTAGGATCCGGTTTGCGAAGCCGTTTACCTTTTTGCTGTCGATGAGTCCCCTGGATTTTAACTGGCCGGTATAGTACACCTTGGAGATGGCGTTGTCCTCCAGACTCAGCTTCGGCGCGGAGCCGTACCGCATCCGATCCTCGGACACATGGGAAATGCCGGCCTCCTGGCGTTTCAATACGGAGGCCCCAGTCAGGTCCTCTCCATTTAACCGTACCTGGCCGCCCTGGAGCTTTAAGGTGCCCACAATAGCCTCCACCAGCTCTGACTGACCATTTCCGTCGATGCCTGCGATCCCCAGGATCTGCCCCTCTTTAATAGAAAAGGAAACATGATCCAGGCGTGTCTTTCCGAACTGATCGGCATACACCAGATCCTTTACAGAGAAAACAGTCTTTCCAAAATCCGCCTCCGCTTTTTCGATATCCAGACTCACCTCACGGCCCACCATCAGCCGGGAGATCTCATGCTCATCCAGATCGGAGATCTCATAGGTGCCCATGGTCTTTCCGTCCCGCAGGATGGTCATGCGGTTGCAGAGAGCCTTTACCTCGTTCAGTTTATGAGAAATAAAAATAATGGTATGTCCGCTTTCTTTTAAGAGCAGCAGCTGCTCGAACAGCTCCTCTGTCTCCTGGGGCGTAAGGACCGCCGTGGGCTCGTCCAGGATCAGGATATGGGCTCCTCTGTAAAGGGCCTTCAGGATCTCCAGCTTCTGGCGCATGGCCAGGGAAATATCCTCTACCTTTTCCTCTGCTTCCACCTTCAGGTTATACCGCTCTGACAGCTCTCTTGTGATCTCCACCGCTTTCTTCCGGTCCACCTTAAAGGGTGATCCGGTCTCAGCTCCCAGGATCAGATTCTCTGCCACAGTCATAGACGGGACCTGCATGAAGTGCTGGTGCACCATTCCCAGGCCGGCGGCAATGGCATCGCCGGAGGAGGTGAAGTGGACTTCCTTTCCATCCACAAAGATCTGTCCCTCGGTGGGCGCCAGCATGCCGAATAACATTTTCATCAGCGTAGATTTCCCCGCGCCGTTTTCCCCCACCAGCGCATGGATCTCGCCTTTTTTTACACTAAGATTGACGTTGTGGTTGGCCACAACTCCTCCCGGGTATACCTTTGTGATATTCCGGGCTTCCAGGATATTCCCCTGCTCCATATGATTTTCCTCCGTAACGGTTCCGAGCTTTTGCGCAAAAGGCGCTGAAATGGAGATCTCCCTTTCAACGCCTTCCAAAACGCCTGTCTTCCCAAAAGATTACTGGGCGCCGTTAATGATTCCCTTTAATGTCTCTTCGTCCATGCCGTATGCGGTGTCCACAGTCACCTCGCCAGCCAGGAGCTTCTCCTTTGCACCGTCCACAGCAGTCCTTACGTCCTCCGGTACTACGGTGTTGTAGATCTCGTTGTCAGCAAGGCCCACAGCGCCTTCTGCAAGTCCAAGGGTCTCATGCTCGCCGTAAGGAAGCTCTCCGGCCTGGGCTCTCTCGATGGAACTGAAAAGGCTGTCGCCTACGCCCTTGATGGCAGAGGAGATGATGTAGTTTGCTTCATCCTTTCCTTCGTATGCCAGAGCCTGGTCAGAGTCCACGCCGATCACATACTTCTGGCTCTCAGCGCCAGCCTCGATAACACCTACGGAAGCCGGGCCTGCTGCTACGAATACGCAGTCAGCACCAGAGGAGTACTGGGTCAGCGCCAGCTCTTTTGCAGTTGCAGAGTCCACATAGGAACCAACGTAGGAAACCAGAACCTTGATGTCCGGATTTACGAACTGGGCGCCCTCGATGTAGCCCACAGCAGAGTCATTGATAACGGCTGCCGTATCCTTTGCGCCTACGAAGCCGATCACGGCGTCCTCATTGGCGAACTCCATATCGGAAGAGGTCACGCTGGCTGCCAGAACGCCGGCTAAGAATGCACCCTCGTTCTGCTTGTAGCTCATGGAGTATACGTTGCTCAGATCTCCAAGAGTGTAGTCCACGTCTGTATCAAAGATGATGAACTTCTTCTCCGGGAACTCCTGGGCCACCTGCTCGGTGATCTCCTTCATATCCCAGAGACCGGTGATGATGATGTCGGCGTCAGACTCGGCAGCGTCCAGCATGGAGCCCTCGAATTTTGTCTTATCGCTTCCCATCTCGATCATCTCGACCTCGACCTGATCTCCCATTTCGCTTTCGATCTTCTTCATTCCGGCCTGGGCGGAATCGTTGAAGGCCTTGTCGCCGAAGGAACCTGTCACAAGAAGGGTCACCTTAACCTTTTCGCCGGAAGCAGCCTCTGTCTCTTTCTTTTCTGCATCCTCTTTTGCCTCAGTCTCCTTTTCAGCTCCTGCCTCTGCGGAAGTTTCCTTTCCGGCTGCAGTGGTCTCCTCAGCGCTGTCTCCTGCGCATCCGAACAGCATGCTGGCGGTCATAGCCATTACGGCAGCACCGCATAAAAATTTCTTTTTCATAATACGTCATTCTCCTTTGCTGTAAATGAAATTGGTTGATTTATTCAAACTATCCAGTTTTTCCAGATAGTCTGTTTTGCTCATTACGGGGCGGAAGGCCTCCTTGATCTTCCAGGCGGCTGCGCCTCCGTCAGACAGCAGCTCCTCAATGGCATCGGCAAAATACCGGGCCGGGATCTCAAAAGCCTGGACCGGATCTGCGGTCTTAAAGTCCTTGCCGTGGATGGTCCCGGAGAAGCCTGCGGTTCCGATCTCCACCGTGGGCCACATCATGGAAATATCGCCCATATCGCCGGAAGCGAATCCGTGGGTCCCCTGGGCGATCATGGAATCATCCATATAATTGCGGATATGCTTCTTCAAAAGCTCCGTCAGATTTTCGTCCTGGTGAAGCGGGAAGTAGCCCGGCGTATCCTGGATCTCCAGGTCGCAGCCGATGGCCATGGCCCCGGCCTTTAAGGAACGGTTTACCTTTTCCTCGGTCTCAAAGATGGCGTCTACGGTCTTTGCCCGTACATACATCTCCATCTGGGTCCGGGACGGGATCGTATTAACGGTCTGTCCGCCCTCCTGCATCACGAAATGGACGCGGATGGCGTCCTCAGCCCGGAAGGTCTCTCTTTGAAAGTTGATGGCTGTCATGGCCAGGTTTGCGGCGTTTAAAGCGTTGACGCCGCCCTCGGGGTTGGCTCCCGCGTGGGCTGCCTTTCCTTTAAAGATGGCCCGCTTCTGGATAAAGCCGTTTAAGCTGGCTCCGATCTCTGCGTGATATTTTTCCATATCCAGCCCCATGGCGTGGCAGGACAGCATGATATCGATATCGTCAAAAACGCCCTCATAGATCATTTCCTGCTTTCCGGACGGATATTTCAGCTTTCCGTCGGCGATCAGGGATCTTCTGTAATCCATGTCGCAGAACTCTTCGCCCGGCGTAAAGAGCAGAGTGACCTTTCCGCAAAGGTCCTCCAGCATGCCAGACTCCTTAATGGCTAAAAACAGGCTCAGCATCACGCCGGTCTGGGCATAGTGGCCGCAGGTGTGGGCCGCGTAATCGTCCTTATTGGCATAAGGATGGCCCAGGGTAGGAACCGCGTCAAATTCAGCGATGAGCCCGATCCCGGGGCCTGGTCTTCCAGAATCCAACGTGGCCGTAAGTCCTGTATAGGCCACATCTTTATAAGGGATCCCTGCCTGGCTTAAGGCCTCTGTCACCTTCTCCCGGCTGCGGAATTCTTTAAATCCCAACTCCGGGTGGCAGTAGATATCTTCGCTCAGCTCTATGATCCGCGGAAGGATCTCTGTAAGCGCTTCATGTATTTTTTTCATGGTACTCCCTCCTCGTATGCTCAATCGTTAAAAGGGTAACAGCGTTATAATAATCGAAAATAGGGGCTGTGTCAAGGAAAGAAGCCATTCTGCCGCAAAATTCTGCCATAAAAAACACCCAGGACCTTTTCACAGGCCCTGGGACGTTCTTAAGATCATATTTAAAATCCATTATCTGGAAAGGATCGGTCTTACAATTCTCCGGAGCTTCGGCCCCAAGATCACTGCCAGAAGGATCTTTGCCGCATCTCCGGGAAGGTATGGGATCACGCCTATGCCAAGGGCCTCTGTAAATGTCAGAGACATCTGCTCTGCCAGCCATACGGTCCCAAACAGATAACACACAGCTGTACCGGCTGCCATTCCGATCCCGTGAAGGACGGCGTGATCCGGGAACCGCTCCACCATGAAGCCTGCGGCCAGGGTCATGAAAACAAAGCCCAGAAGATATCCTCCTGTGGGACCTGCCAGTTTTCCCAGGCCCCCAGCAAAACCAGAAAACACCGGAAGGCCCACAGCTCCCAACAGCAGATACAGGCAAAAGCTCATCAGAGAGGCCTTCATTCCCAGAATATAGACCATGAAATAAAGCACCAGATTGGTCAGGCTGATGGGGACCGGACTGACAGGGATCGGTAAGACCATGGGGCCGAAAATGCACAGCACCGCCGTCATCAGCGCCGTGACTGTCATCTGGGTCGTTGTCATTTTTTCCTTTTTCAGTGAAGCAGATCTTTCCATAATACAGACTCTCCTCTTTCCGTTTTCCTCCGGCATTCCCCGCCCCGGGAATTCCCCCCCCCAGCTCGTTGTCAACCAGTTACATTTCTATGTTTACATTATAGCAAAGGCATCCAAATTGTCAACTGATATTTTTATATAGTTTACATTTGTTTTCCGCTCCCGTCTTCCATCGCTTTGTCATCCCATTGGATATAAAAAGCGTCTGGCGTCTGCCGCCGCTTGCGGATCCCCTCCACGCGTGCTACACTGATATCATAAATCTTTCACACGGACTCCGGAGCCGGCCCGCAGCCGGGCTCCGGAGCGGAAACGGTAAAATATACAGGATGGTGAGCAGTATGATGGAACAGTTATCCATGTTTGATTACAAAGAGACCATGTCCCCTCTGGCCAGCCGGCTGCGTCCGGAATCCCTGGAGACCTTTGTGGGCCAGAAGCACCTGCTGGGAAAGGGGAAGCTCCTGCGCCAGCTCATCGACCAGGACCAGATCCCTTCCATGATCTTCTGGGGGCCTCCCGGCGTCGGGAAGACCACCCTGGCCAGCATCATCGCCAAACGGACCAACGCCGACTTTGTGAATTTCAGCGCCGTTACCAGTGGCATTAAAGAGATCAAGGAGGTCATGGCACGGGCGGAGCTGAGCCGCCGGTCCGGGCTGCGGACTCTGGTATTTGTGGACGAGATCCACCGCTTCAATAAGGCCCAGCAGGACGCCTTTCTCCCTTATGTGGAAAAGGGCAGCATCATCCTCATCGGAGCCACCACGGAAAACCCGTCCTTTGAGATCAACGCAGCTCTTTTATCCCGATGCCGCGTTTTCGTCCTCCAGCCTCTTTCCACCGACGACTTAACGGAGCTCCTCCACCATGCGTTAAAAAGCTCCAGGGGCCTCGGCTATCTGAATGTGGAGATCGGAGAGGAGCTGATCGCCGCCATCGCGGCATTTGCCAATGGAGACGCCCGGACGGCTTTAAACGTGCTGGAAATGGCCGTGACCAACGGGACCATCACACCAGAAAAGACCATTGTGACCCGGGATATCCTGGAGCAGTGCATCAGCAAAAAATCCCTTCTATATGATAAGAATGGTGAAGAGCATTATAATCTGATCTCCGCCCTCCATAAATCCATGCGAAACAGCGATCCCGATGCAGCTGTCTACTGGCTGGCCCGGATGCTGGAGGCCGGGGAAGACCCCCTGTACATCGCCCGGCGGCTGATCCGGTTTGCCACCGAGGACATCGGACTGGCCGATAATAACGCCCTTACTCTGGCGGTCTCCGTCTACCAGGCCTGCCACTTCCTGGGAATGCCGGAATGCAATATCCACCTGACCCACGCCGTGGTCTATCTGTCCCTGGCGCCCAGGTCCAATTCTGTTTACATGGCCTATGAGCACGCCAAAAAGGACGCCCTGAACATGCTGTCCGAGCCGGTCCCCCTGGTGATCCGCAACGCGCCCACCGGGCTTATGAAGGAGCTGGATTACGGGAAGGGCTACGTCTACGCCCACGACACGAAGGAAAAGATCGCCCGCATGGAATGTCTGCCCGAATCCTTAAAGGGAACCCGGTACTACATTCCTGGCGAGGCGGGAGAAGAGAAAAAACAGGCAGAACGGCTTAAAAAGGTGCAGAGGTTCTGGGAGGATGGAGAATCGCCCGTTGATGCAGGATAATCCCCCTCTTCCATGCATGAAAAAGGCAGACGGCTGGGCCTTCTCTGCCCTTTCAGCCATCTGCCTTACGGATATCCGGAAATCCATGGGGATTCCGGACAGCTGGACGCGGATCCAGCCTATTCTGCCATCATATCCAGTCCTGTCATAGCCAGTACCTTCACAGCCGCCAGAAGCGCCCGTTTTCCTGCCGGGCCGCCGGAAGCCTCTGCAAAGGGAGCCGTATGGGTCCCCAGCCCCTCGCCGACACCGATATAAAACTGGGCCGCAGGCATGGCGTGGGTCACGTTGCCCACGTCCGTGGAGCCGATTCCCTGGGTCAGATCCCTGGGGATGTGGTACTCGCCGATGAGGTCCATGTTCTTCTCCACAGCCTCCACCAGTCTCCGGTCGTTTCTCACATCCTCGATCAGGTAGCCATCCTGGGAGATCTCCACCTCCACTCCGGCGCACATGGCCGCACCCTGGGCGCACCGGTCGATGACAGCGATCACTTCCTTTAAATACTCCGAATCCAGAGCGCGGATATTGAACTTGCATACAGCCCGCTCGGGAACGATGTTCACAGCCGTACCGCCCTCCAGGACGATGCCGTGTACCCTTGTGTAGTCTTTAAAATGGAGCCTCTGGGAATCAACGGCATGGAACATCTGCATCACACCGTTTAAAGCGCTGGCTCCCACCCAGGGACAGGCTGCTGTATGGGCCGGTTTTCCCTTGAAGGTATACACCTTGTTCACAGCCGCAAAGGAAATATCATCGGCCATGGACAGATCGCTGGGATGCATGATCAGGGACATATCCACGCCTTCAAAGATCCCCTCGTCCAGCATGGTGATCTTCCCGCTGCCGTTTTCCTCCGCCGGGGTACCGAATACCTTCAGCGTTCCGCCGATGCCGTATTTTTCCATGATCTCCTTTAAAACCACTCCGGCTCCGGCTCCGCTGGTGCCGATGAGGTTATGGCCGCAGGCGTGGCCCAGCTCGGGAAGGGCATCGTACTCACATAAAAATGCAAAGGTCATTCCCGGCTTTCCGCTGTTATATTCCGCCACAAAGGCCGTATCCAGGGAACCTGCTCCCCGTTTTACAGAAAAGCCGTGGCGTTCCAGAAGGCTGCATAATTCATTCTGTGCCGTCTTTTCCTGGAACGCCAGCTCCGGATGTTCAAAAATACATGCGCTCACCGCCTCAAATTCTTCTCTGTGGGCCTCTGCAAGCGCCTCGATCTCATGCTTCATTCCTGTCATATCCATGATCCATTCCCCTCCATGATCCTTTTCCTGTCTGTTTTCTGCGCCGGGAGGCTGTGCTTCCCCTCCGGCGGATTCTGCGTACCCGGACCTCTGCGGTATACACAGAAGCCGGCGCGCGCCAACGATACCATTGTACCATCTTCTCCCCATTTTCACAAGGACCTGGCAGAGTCTTTTATGGTTTTTTTGGATCTGGCGCAATTTTCTCCACAATTTTATTGTCATATCTCAAATTACTGATATAATATAGATAGACTTTTTATTCTGGAAAATATATCTGATTTAGGAGGAATCTTATGACCACATTATTTACCAACGGAAATCTCGTGGATGTGATCGGCCAGACCGTCCTCACCGGCGGCAGCATCCTGGTGGAAAACGGCATGATCAAAGAGGTAGGAACCAGTATCGCTGCTCCCGATGGCGCAAAGGTTGTCGATCTGGGCGGAAGGACCGTGCTCCCCGGGCTTTTCAACTGCCATGTACATATGTGCTCCGATGCCGGGACCGGCGCAAAGGAAACCATTTCTGACGCCGCTGTCACCATCCGGGCCCTTAAGAATTTAAAAACACTGTTAAATTCCGGCGTGACCTACATCCGTGACGCAGGCGCGCCCAAATATATTGATGTGGACCTCCACGACGCCCAGTTAAAGGGCGAGATCCTGGCTCCGGAAATGCAGACTGCATGCCGCTGTATCTGTATGACCGGAGGACACGGCCACGACTCCGGCCGTGAGGCTGACGGTCCCGACGACTGCAGAAGAGCAGCCAGAGAGCAGTTAAAGGCCGGCGCCAACTGGATCAAGGTCATGGCCACCGGAGGCGTTATGACCAAGGGCGTTGAGCCGGGCTCCCCGCAGCTCACCGAAGAGGAGCTCCGCGCAGCCATCGAAGAAGCCCACAAGGCAGGGGCCAAAACCTTCACTCATGCCCAGGGCATGGAAGGCATCAAAAACGCTCTCCGGGCCGGCGTGGACTCTATCGAGCACGGCTTCTTCATGGACGACTGGTGCTTCGACTTCATGAAGGAGCACAACGTGTTCTTCGTTCCCACCCTGGCCGCTCCCTACTGGATCAAAAAATACGGCACGGACGCCGGGATCCCCGATTACATGGTGAAGAAGGTAGAAAAGACCATCGACGCCCACCAGGATACCTTCCGCCGCGCCCATAAGGCAGGCGTTAAGATCGCCCTGGGAACCGATGCGGGAACCCCCTTCAATAAATACGATATGACTGGCTTTGAGTGTATCCTGATGGTGGAAAACGGAATGACCCCCATGGAGGCCATCCAGTGCGGTACCATCAACGCTGCCGAGCTCATGGATGTAAAGGACACCCATGGCTCCATCACCCCGGGCAAAAAGGCGAACTTCGCTGTCTTTGAAAAGAGCCCGCTGGAGGATATCCACGCTATTCTGGACTGCTCCATGACTGTCCTGGGCGGAGACGTTGTGTTTGAGAAATAATACATCGGTTGCCTATGTTTCTTGAAAATTCCTCTTGAATATTTTCAGTGTTTATTATAGAATGTATACAATGATAAAAAAAGGAGGTAATTCATCATGGCATATGTAATTAACGATACTTGCGTTAGCTGCGGTTCCTGCGCTGGCGAATGTCCGGTAAATGCAATCTCTCAGGGAGACGGCAAATACGAGATCGATGCAGATGCATGCATCAGCTGCGGAACATGTGCAGGTGTATGTCCCACTGGCGCTATCAGCGAGGGCTAATATCTCACGTATTAGAAGAATACATAAAAGCTGCTGCGCTTTATTTGCGACAGCAGCTTTTTTGTTATGATCATTTTTATTTTACAGCTTGTTCCCATTTCTCCCAAACTTCTTCTTTTTCCCAAAGCCCCCGGAAAAAAACGGGATCCGGGATGCGGCGGCCTCCGCCTTTCCCTTGTTTTCCCGCTGGTACAGACGGATTGTCTCATCCAGCTGGCGGAACCGCTCCTCATCTCTTTCATCAGCCACCCGCATCAGGTAGTCCACCTCTTTTATGACCTTGTCATTGACCATGCGGCTGATATCCTGACTCAGCTTCTCATTGTTTTCCTCGATGGCCTGTCCGATCATCTGTCCCAGCATGGCCCGGAACTGCTCCGCCCGTTCCTCAGCCATCATGGTCGTCAGGGCCCGGTCATCCATGTTTTTTACTTTTTCATCCTCATGCTCCGTATGATCCTTTAAAGCAGCCACAACATCCTCCTCCAGAATATCATTGGGAACAACCACTTCCCCATCTGATTCCAGGGATCTGGCAAGCGCCGCTTTAATGGCCTTGAGCTGATATCCCTTCTCCTTCAGCTCCTTGATCTGCTTAAAAAGCCGGATATGAAGCTCCGTATAATATCTGTGTCCCATCTCATTCCTTGGTATATTCATTTCCAGCTCTTCTTCCCAATACCTGAGAACGTGGGATTCAACATCCACCTTCCTCGAGGCATCGGAGATCAGATAGTGCGTATCTGCCATGGTTGTCCTCTTCCTTTCCCTGTTACATAATACGATGTTAGGGGCTCAGGTCTTAAAATCGCCTGCAAGCAGCCTTGTGTCGAATCGATCGGCCTTTTGACCCTGATATCATAATATATGTGAGGACGTTCCAGAATATTCCAAAAATGTTGAGATACAGTCTGAATGGGCTTACTGCTCCTTGGCCATGTTCACAAACCTTGTGAGCTCCGGCCTCCAGCCCAGGTTTACAGTGCCAATGGGGCCGTTACGCTGTTTGGCAATAATGACCTCCGCCACATTGGGCGTATCTGTGTCTTTATTATAATAATCGTCCCTATACAGGAACATGACCACGTCCGCGTCCTGCTCGATGGCTCCCGACTCACGCAGGTCCGAAAGCATGGGCCTGTGATCCGTCCTGGATTCGCAGGCGCGGGAAAGCTGGGACAGGGCGATGACCGGGGCGTTGAGCTCACGGGCCAGGGCCTTTAAGGAACGGGAGATCTCCGAGATCTCCTGCTGGCGGTTGTCGCCGTTTTTCGCGCTTCCGGTCATCAGCTGGAGGTAGTCGATCATCACCAGATCCAGGCCGTATTCCAGCTTCACCTTCCGGCATTTGGACCGCAGCTCCATAACGGAGATACCCGGGGTATCGTCGATGATCAGCTTTGAATTCCCGATGGTGCCGATGCCCTCTACCACTGCGTCCCAGTCGGCGTCTGTCAGCGTTCCCGTCCGCAGCTTCTGGGAATCCACGTTGGACTCCATAGCAAGCATTCGGTTCACCAGCTGCTCTTTGGACATCTCCAGACTGAAGATCAGACACGTTTTCTGGCGGCGCACCGCGATATAATCCGCTATATTCAGTACAAAGGCCGTCTTTCCCATGGACGGACGGGCGGCGATGAGGATCAGGTCCGACGGCTGGAGGCCCGACATCCGGTAGTCCAGATCGATGAAGCCGGTAGCCAGTCCTGTCACTGTGGATTTGGAACGGGTGGCCTGCTCGATCTTATCCAGAACATTCAAGGCCACCTGGCGGATGGGGACAAAATCGCCGCCGGTCCGGCTCTGGAGCAGATGGAAGATCTGTTTTTCCGTGTCTGCCAGGATCGTATCCAGCGGCTCCTTTCCCGCATAGCAGGAATTGGCGATCTCTTCGTTGATCTTGATCAGGCGGCGAAGGACCGCCTTCTCGTGGACAATGGCAGCATAGGACCGCACATTGGCCGACGTGGGCACCGTAGCCATGATGTCCCGGACGGCGTCCAGGCTGCATACCTCCGGCGGCACGTCCTTTTCCTTCAGCCGGTTCTGGAGAGTCACCAGATCCACCGGCTGGCCTTCGTTGAACAGCTCCACCATGGTCTCGAACATGACGCCGTACTGGCGCTGGTAAAACTCATCGGCCACGACGGTCTCTGACGCGGCGATGATCGCATCCCGGTCCATCAGCATGGCGCCGATGACCGACTGCTCCGCCTCCACGCTGTGGGGGAGCACCCGCTTTACTAACGCTTCTTCCATATCCTTACGCCTCTGTCACCTTGACTCTCAGCTTTGCAGTTACGTCCTTGTGGAGCTTAATGGGCACCTCAAAGGTTCCCAGGCTGCGGATGGGATCCGTTAAGACCATTTTTTTCTTATCAATATCCAGATGTAACTGGTCGGCCGCCGCCTTGGCGATCTCCTTTGTGGAAACGGAGCCAAAGGTCCTTCCGCCCTCTCCGGCCTTGATGGAGACTGTCACCGAAAGCTCGTCGATCTTTGCAGCCAGGGCCTTTGCCTCTGCCAGCTGCTCTGCAGCCACCTTGGCTTCGTTGGCCTTCTGGAGCTTCAGATCGTTCAGATTCTTTGTGTTGGCCTCTACGCCTAACTTCTTCGGCAGGATAAAGTTTCTTGCATATCCGTCGTTGACCTTTACGATCTGTCCTTTTTTTCCAAGTGCCTTTACATCCTCTAATAATACAACTTCCACGTTAAAATTCTCCTTTCTGTTTCATCGCCAGGATCACATTTTTGATCTTTTCCTTTGCCTCCTCCACAGTCGCTCCGGGAAGCTGGGCTCCGGCGATGGTCCTGTGTCCGCCTCCGCCCAGCTTTTCCATCATTACCTGGACGTTGATCTCATCAATGGAGCGGGCGCTGACATAGATCTTTCCGTTATAGGGGGTCAAGACCACAGAGGCCTTGATGCCGATGATATCCAAAAGCTCGTTGGCCGCCTGGGCCCCAACCACCGTGGGACTTTCCACATTCTCAGCCGGACATACGCTGATGGCAAAGGCTCCCTCAAAGACCTCCGCCTGGCGGACTGCCTCTGCCCTGGCCTTGTAGTCCTCCATTTTATCCCGGAACAGCTTCCTTACCCTGGTCACATCGGCGCCGTTCCTCCTTAAGAACGCCGCGGCCTCGAAGGTCCTGACTCCTGCCTGGTTTGTGAAATTGTTGGTATCGATGACGATACCGGCGTACATGGCGTCGGCCTCCAGGGATTTGATCCGGATGCTGTCCGTCACATACTGCAGGATCTCCGCCACCAGCTCGCAGGCCGAGGAGGCATAGGGCTCCACATAGGATAAGGTAGCGTTGCTGATGATCTCGCTGGACTGGCGGTGATGGTCGATGACCACAATGGTCTTTACCAGATTTAAAAGCTGGGGCTCTTCCGTATAGCTGGGACGGTTCACATCCACCACCACAAGGGCTGTGGACGGGTCCGCCAGCTCCGCCGCATCGTCTCCCATCAGGAACAGATCCTGGGGATAATCGCTGTTATTGATAAACCGGTCCATCATGGGCCGTACCGATGAGGTGACCTCATTGATGACGATATGGGCCTTTTTCCCAAGGGCTGCGGCGATCCGGTATACGCCAATGGCAGAACCGAAGGAGTCGATGTCCCCGATCTTATGTCCCATGATCAGAAGCCGGTCCTTGGTCTCCAGAAGTTCCCGGAGGGCATGGGCCTTTACTCTGGCCTTAACACGGGTGGTCTTCTCCAGCTGCTGGGATTTTCCTCCGTAATACTGGATCTTTTCCCCGTTCTTCACCACGGCCTGATCACCGCCGCGGCCCAGGGCCATGTCGATGGCAGTCCGGGCGTACTCATAGTTGCGGATATACGTATCGCCGTTGATGCCGATCCCGATACTCAAGGTAACGGCCATCTCATTTCCGATATTAACGGTCTTTACATCCTCCAGGAGACTGAACCGCTCCGCCTCCAGGGACGGCATATATTTCTGCTCGATGGCAAAGAAATATTTATCCTTTTCCATCTTTTTCACGATGCCGTTGACTCCGGAAATATATTTGCTGACCTTCCGGTCAATGAGGGCCACCAGAAGCGACCGGCGCACCTCCTCCACGCTCTCCAGCGCTTCATCATAGTTATCCAGATAAATAAGACCTGCCACCATTTTCTGGTCCGTGATGGCCTGCATATATTCATGGATCTCTGTCTCGTCATAAAGGTATACGGCCAACACCTGCTGCTCCGTCTTCTGGCCTGGCGCAGCGGAAAGCAGGCCGCTGTCCGACTGGATCGTCACACGCTTTATAGAGGCCCTGTAAATGGCTCCCCCATACGCGCACTGGACCTCCAGGGCATGGTCCATTTTTTCCAGGCCTTCCTCTGTGATCTCCGGGAACAGGACCGTAAGGCTCCTCCTGGCGCTCTTTTCGTCCCTGATCACCGCAGAAAACGCCCGGTTGGTCCACAAAAGACGTCCCGCTTCATCGGCGATGCCGTAAGGCAGCTCCATGGAAGCCATCAGGTTCTTCTGGCTCTGGTCAAAATCCGCGGCAAAGCCCACAAGCCCTGTCAGGATCCGCTTTTTTCCATACCAGAAGAGGACCCCCGCGCAGAATGCATACAGGACCGTAAACACGGCCATGACCATACCGGCTTTGCCGGAAACCAGGCCCACTGCCCCATTGGCGCAGAGGACCAGGGCCGAAAGTACCACGGGCCACTGCATGTATTTCTGCAGCACATTCCTGACCTTTTTATTCTCTTTCATGCTTTTCTCCTATTTCCAGGCCCCTGCGGACCATGGCAGAACAACAACGCAAAATTCCTTATATGTTCACCATTATATCATATCCCGCCTTGTTTGTAAATTTTAACCGTGCTTTTCACAGGGCTTCTTTCTCCCCCGGTTGACATTCCACAGAATCTGTGTAATATATTGAGTGGTGCCGCCGGAGACGGCCGCGGCAGACCCCCTTCCCGGCATCTGCGCCCGGAGCATATCATACAGAATTTACGGAGGAATAGAAAATGGCCCTGGAAAATGATCTCGGTCGTGACGATATAAAAAAGCTTGTGTGGCGCATTGCCATCCCCAGTATGCTGGCCCAGTTCGTCAGCGTCCTTTACAGCATTGTGGACCGTATGTATATAGGAAACATCCCCGACGTGGGAAGCGTCGCTTTAGCGGGAGCCGGTGTGTGCGGCCCTGTGGTGACCATGGTGGGCAGCGTTGCCTTCTGGGTAGGCATCGGCGGATCCCCCCTGATGAGCATGAAGATGGGCCAGGGAGATATAAAGACCGCCAAAAAGATCCTGGCCAACAGCTTTCTTTTGCTGGCGGTGGCGTCTGTCCTTCTCGTGGCCCTCATTTATCCCTTCCGCGAGCCCATGCTGCGGTATTTCGGCGCCAGCGACACCACCTATCCCTACGCCAACACCTACTTCAGCATCTATCTGATGGGTACCTTTTTCGCCCTTATGGCCACGGGGATGAACCAGTTCATCATCTCCCAGGGCTTTGCAAAGACCGGCATGTATTCGGTGATCATCGGCGCTGTTTTAAATATCGTCCTGGATCCCGTGTTCATCTTCGCCTTACACATGGGCGTGGCCGGAGCGGCTGTGGCCACAGTCCTCTCCCAGATGGCCAGCTGTGCCTTTGTCCTGTCCTTCCTCTTCGGAAAAAAGGTTCCTGTGAAGATCAGCTTCGGCGGCTATGACCGGAAGCTGATCCAGAGGATCCTGCTGGTGGGCTTTACGCCCTTTATCATCATCGCCGTGGACAATGTGATGATCATTTCCATGAACTCGGTGCTCCAGACCTACGGAGGTCCCGGTGAGGGCGATATGCTGATCACCTGTGCCACCATCGTCCAGAGCTTCATGCTGGTGATCACCATGCCTCTGGGCGGCATCACCGGCGGTACCCAGACCATCCTGGCCTTCAACTACGGAGCCGGACAGCCGGACCGGGTGAAAAAGGCCCAGCGCTTCATCTTCCTTTTAAGCGCCGGATACACCACGATCCTGTTTATCCTGGCCCAGACTGCGGGACACATCTTCGTGCGCCTGTTCACCTCGGACCCGGCCCTGATCGCCGAGGCTGCAAAGACCATAAAGATCTACACCCTGGCAGTGATCCCCTTAAGCATCCAGTATGTGATCGTAGACGGCTTCACTGGCCTTGGAAAGGTCCAGCTTTCCCTGCCTCTGTCCTTTTTCCGGAAGCTGGTCTACTTCCTTCCGCTCTTTCTGCTGCCCCGGTTCTTCGGAGCCAGAGCCACCTTTTACGCGGAGCCCATTTCCGACATCATCGCCCCTGTGGTATCCATCTTCATATACGCCGTGGCCATGAAGCGGATCTTAAAAAAGCCGGTGATCCCCAACTTCTAAGGACCGCCGGATGGGCGCCTGCACTCCCGGGCCACATCCGGGAGATGCCCGCAGGCCAGGCATCCCTGGTCATACTGACGCAGCTCCCGGCTCCATATATACAAAAAAACACTGCCATTCCCCCTTTCCGGGAGTTTTGGCAGTGTTTTTTATTGCAGCTCTTTTTATTAGTCGTCGTCCTCCTGGCTCTCGGTGACTGTGAAAGTGAATCTCTTTCTCGCCATCTCGTCGCTTGCCAGATATTCGTCGTAGGTGGTGATCTTATCCACCAGCTGGCCATTGATGATCTCCATGATCCGGTTGGCCGTGGTCTCTACTACCTGGTGGTCACGGGAGGAGAAGATCATAACGCCCGGGAATTTCTTCATTCCGTTGTTGAGAGCCGTGATGGACTCCATATCCAGATGGTCCGTGGGCTCGTCAAACATCAGCACGTTGGCCCCGGAGATCATCATTTTGGACAGCATGCAGCGCACCCGCTCGCCTCCGGAGAGGACCTTTACCTTCTTGACGCCGTCCTCGCCGGCAAACAGCATTCTTCCCAGGAAGCCGCGGACATAGGTCACGTCCTTTTCCGGGGAATACTGGGTCAGCCAGTCCACGATGGTATCGTCGTTGTCAAACTCCGCACTGTTGTCCTTGGGGAAATAGGCCTGGGTCGTGGTAAGTCCCCATTTATAGCTTCCGGAATCCGGCTCCATCTCGCCGGAAAGGATCTTGAACAGCGTGGTCTTTGCAAGCTCGTTGGGGCCTACCAGAGCCACCTTATCCTCGCGGCCCAGGGTAAAGGAAATATTGTCCAGGACCTTTACGCCGTCGATGGTCTTTGTAAGGCCTTCCACCGCAAGGACCTCGTTTCCGATCTCACGGAAGGGACGGAAGTCGATGTACGGGTATTTTCTGCTGGAGGGCTTGATCTCGTCCAGCTCGATCTTTTCCAGAGCACGCTTTCTGGAGGTCGCCTGCTTGGATTTGGAGGCGTTGGCGGAGAAACGCTGGATGAACTCCTGCAGCTCCTTGATCTTCTCCTCTTTCTTCCGGTTGGCTTCCTTCATCTGCCGGATCATCAGCTGGCTGGACTCATACCAGAAATCATAGTTTCCGGCGTAAAGCTGGATCTTTCCATAGTCGATGTCTGCGATCTGGGTGCAGACCTTATTTAAGAAATACCGGTCATGGGATACGACGATCACCGTATTCTCAAAGTTGATCAGGAACTCCTCCAGCCATGCGATGGCGTCCAGGTCCAGATGGTTGGTGGGCTCGTCCAGCAGCAGGATATCAGGATTTCCAAATAATGCCTGGGCCAGGAGCACCTTCACCTTTAAAGCGCCGGTGAGCTCGCCCATCTGCTTATAGTGGAATTCCGTATCCACGCCCAGACCGTTTAACAGGTTCTCGGCGTCGGACTCTGCCTCCCAGCCGTTCATGGAGGCAAACTCTCCCTCCAGCTCGGCGGCCTTGATGCCGTCCTCGTCGGTGAAGTCCTCCTTCATATAAATAGCGTCCTTTTCCTTCATGATATCATAAAGACGCTGGTTTCCCATGATGACCGTATCCAGTACAGGAAACTGGTCGTATTTAAAGTGGTCCTGCTGTAAGAAAGAAAGGCGCTGGCCCGGTGTGATCACGATATCGCCGCTGGTTGGCTCCAGATTCCCGGACAGAATCTTCAAAAATGTGGATTTTCCGGCGCCGTTGGCACCGATCAGGCCATAACAGTTGCCTTCCGTGAATTTGATGTTTACATCTTCAAACAATGCTTTTTTACCGACGCGGAGCGTCACATTATTGGCACTAATCATTTTCTTTCAATCTCCTCAAATTTGTCCGCTGAAAAGAGGGGGCATCCCTGTCCCCTCTTTAAATGGTTACGCTCCTATTCTATTCGGAAATCCTTGATTTTGCAAGGTCTTTTGGAAATTTTATTTTTTTCTCCCTTTTTTCAGGTTTTCGTATATAATGATAGTAATTGTATCGAAATCTGTCGTTTTCTGACGGCATCTCTTATTTTTATATTTGTACAGATCAAGGAGGTCCATTATGCCCATATCCATCGGGATCATTACGGCCCGCCAGTCCTTGGACAATATACGCCAGGCCGAGCAGAACATGAAGCAGCACTGTAAGATCTCATATTTTCCCTATGATACCCTGGATGAGCTGCGCCATCAGTATACAAAGGCAGCCGCAAAATCTGACGGTCTTTTGTTCAGCGGCCCATTCCCCCATGATTATATCTGCGAAAACATAGGACGCATCACACTTCCCAGCCGATGCATTGACCTTATGGACCGCGACTATTATCTGGTCATCGCCCGTTTGCTGGTACGCAATCCAAAGCTGGACTTTACCAGAGTATATTTTGATGCCGTTGTGGAACCATCCATCATAGGAAACGTATTCCCGCCTGGTCTTACCCCCTACTTTATGCCAAGGACCACGCCCGAATACCGGATGATCCTCCGTTCCAGCGCCTATCAGAGATCCTTAAACCAGTACCGCAGCATGTGGGCGGAAAGAAAATACGATCTGTTCCTGACGCGTTTTACAAACCTGGCTCTTTTTTTAGAAAAAGAACAGATCCCCCATATCCTCCTGAAGCCGTCTCCGGAAACGATCCTGGATCATTTTCATGCTCTGTTATGCCAGATCAGGGAATCCCTTTTGCAGAATTCCCAGACTGCCTGCTGTATCATCGAACTGCCCAGGCCGTTCCAGAACCAGAAAAACATGGAAATTTTAGAAAAAATCCTGGCGGATCTGAAAATCATTTTTAATCAGAATATTTTGATAAGAAGACATCATTTTCATTTTGAGATCACGGCCTCTATCATGGTCGTGCGGGAGCTTACCTCCGGATATACCTCATGCCTCCTTTCCGAAGAGCTGGAAAAAAGACTGCCGTTTCCATTTTTTGCAGGCTGGGGCATCAGCTTTGATGTGGTGGATGCCTATAAAAATGCAGCAACGGCCCTTTCCGCATGCAAAAAAGACCAGAATCACTATACGTTCCTGGTAACAGAAAGCCAGGAAATGGTAGGGCCGTTAAACAGCAACCGGTCCATCAGCTACAGTTTAAAGCCCCACGCCCAGACTTCAAGCCTGGCAAAAAGCCTTGGGATCTCTCCCATAAACCTTGAAAAAATCATATCGCTCCAGAAAGAACGTTCCATGTATGAATTTACGTCCAGCGATCTCGTTTATTTTCTGGAGATCACACCGCGGAGCGCATCCCGCATCCTCTCAAAATTATCCAGCGCAGATCTTGCACATCCGGTCCGGACCATCAATCTGAATGGAACAGGACGCCCTCTGACTGTATATGAAATCGATTTCAGCAATATAAAAGAATTCTGGGGATCCCATTAATGGGATCCCTCATCGGATTCCGGGTCATTGGTCAGATAAAACCCCTTCTTCAGCCATCCTTTAGCCAGACAGGTGAAAAACGCTGCCAGTATCAGGACGATCCATATTTTTTCGCAGATAAATACCAGAATTTCCATTTTTTCTCCCCTATTTTTTTACTCGGCCATGTCCCATACAGGCTGCCATAAGACAGACCGTTGAAACAAACGACAATACCAGACACACGATCCAGGCTGTCAGATAACTTCCAGACGCCTCGTAGATCGCGGACAGAACCGGAGTGCTGACCGCCCCTACAACCATCGTAACCGTAGATATCTTTGCGTAAACCTCGCTGTAATTTCTCACCCCAAAGACACCAGAAACCAGCGACGGCGCAGTAATACTTTGGCATGTATTCCCGATTCCATAAAATAACGCGATCACCACAAGGAACCAGGCGCTGGACCAGAAGACCGAAAGCGCCATAAGGAAATAAGATCCGCATATTCCCAGCGCGCCAAACAGGATCCCTGCCTTCAAGCCCTTCCTGTCAAAAAGCCGTCCCATGATCATTTTAGAAAAAATACATACAAAGTTATAAATGGAGATCACTGTGGCCCCAAACCGTGCATCATATCCCAGCGACTGTACATAGGAGGAAATATGATACAGAGAGCACCCAATAAATGAAATACAGCTCATCCCTGCACATACCAGGATGAATCTCCGATCCTTCAAAAGGGAAACAAGGTCTGCCTTCTGTTCTCCTCTTCCGACAGTTTCCTCCTGGATCATCTCTTCGTATCCATCCGGATAATCCCGGACCAGGGCCAGGGTCAAAGGAGACAAAAGGACCACTGCTGCCAGGCCATAGTACCTGTACGTCAGTCTCCATCCCACAGTCTCAATAAGAGCGGCCAGCGGATTTGAAAGCAGCACGCCTCCCAGACTGATCCCTACAAAGATAATACTCGTGGCAAAGGAACGGTTTTCCTTTGTGAACCACCGGGCCGCCAGTGCCGCAAACGGCATCATCAGGGCAAACGGGTTCAGCGCTGTCCGGACCAGAATGATCGCATAATACGTATAAACAGAGGTCACATAGCTCTGGGCCACCATGGTGAGCCCCGTTCCCAGGATCCCAAAAAACATCAGCCGGCGGATGCTCTTTTTATCCATCAGCTTTCCGGCCCAGGGCGTAACGATCATGCTTACTATGGTACCATAGGTGGAGGCCATGGTAAGCGTCGTGGTACTGACTCCCAGATCCTGTGTGATAGGCAGAAGGAATATGGCCTGGCTTCCCACTGTCCCATAATGAAGGAGCAGCATACACAGCACGCCATATCCCACAATTACCCATCCGTAGTTAAATTTCTTCCCGATCATAATGCATCTCCTTTAAAAATCATGTGCGGAACATTTCCTTCCCCCATGAAATAAAATCCAGGCGGCACCCTCTTAAGGATACCGCCCGTTTTTCCGTTTCAGGATCAGCACGGCGGGAACATAAAACCAACCCATAATATGTTGGCCACCGAAATGGTCAGAGCCGGTATGAGTCCCATTCGGAGAAGATCCTTCTGCTTATAGCCGCCCACAGCCATACAAAGCGGAATAGCCACGGTGGACAGCGGAGTCAGATAAGAGGTAAAGGTTGCCTTAAACAGCATATTGGATAATCCGGTGGGATTCCATCCATAGGTCGCGCACATTAAAAGCACCACTGGTGTCAGCGCTGAATACAGCGCCATGTTTGACATAAACTGTGTAACGATGAAACCGACCACCCAGAACAGAATGATGACGACCCATTTAGACGGGTTATCACCCAGGATCGACTGAATCGCTTCTGCCAGAAATGTTCCTGCACCAGAAGCTACCAGGGCGTTTCCAACTGCCAGGGAGCCAATGTACAAAAAGATCGGCGGCATGGTCAGTGCCTGCATAGCTTCTTTTTCGGATAATACGCCTGTGAGGATCGTTAATACCGCGCCAATAAAGCAGATCATCCAGGTCGGGATCGTTGCCGGCAGCTTCTCTGAAAACAGAATCGCGATCACAACTGCTACGAAAATACCGTATCCCATAAACTCACGGAACGGATCCAGAGGCTTCTGTTCCTTCATCTGCTTAAGCTGGACATCTGTATACAGAGAACCATAATCCGGAGCAACCTTGGGACAGTAAAACATGGCAAAAAGCACAGACAGGATGATCGTAGGAAGATAAACGAGCATCGGATCGAACATCCCCTCCTTAAAGGTAATCCCATACGTTTCCCACAGGGAATTTGCGGTGATATAAGAGGTAGCGCCAGAACCGATGGGAAGGGAAGTTACAGTACAGATCGAGATCAAAACAATGGAGAACATGGCCTTGGAGGGGCTCTGGTTATTCTTTCGGCAGAAATCAGCTACCAGAGGATAGCAGATGGAAAAAATCAGGATCGCCGACGGAGCAACCTGGGCAATGGCTAAGGTTACCAGGCAATAAAGGATCATGCCTTTCTGGAAGCTGCCCCCAGAAATCTTATAGGCCAGGTCTGTTACCTTATGGACCATCTGTGTGCGGTTTAATCCTCCCGCCACAATAAACATGGAGCCCATGATGATCACAGATGAGTTTGAAAAGCAGCTAAGGGCATCCGCCGGGGCCAGGCAGCCCGTGATCACGTACACGCCCATGGCCGTCATGGAAACCAGCGGCAGCGGGAATTTATTTGACATATAAAGGACCAGAGTTATTACAAATACGGTCAGACATATGATTGTTTGTGTAGGCATAAAGCTTCTCCTTTCTATTTTTTCGTGGAAATGATCCTGGGCTTCACACCCTTAGGGATCGGACACTCATATTTACCGCCCTTTAACCGCTTCTGGTGCTCCTCTTTTGCTTTCTCCAGAAGTTCCGGTCTTTCGATCAGATCAATGGCAAGTCCAGCCATGGCCTGTCCGGCCAGAAGTGTTCCATTATGGGCAAGAGCACTTTTTCCCACTGCCACCGCCTGCCAGGAATGAGCCGGTGTTCCAGAGGGCCATGTGGGCGTACTCAGCGACACGGTCGGCACAACCCAGCTTACGTCGCCCACATCCGACGACGCCGGAAATACCATATCCGTGGGCATGAAATCCGGAATTTCTTCTGCCACCGGATGTTCTGGATCCCCGCCTGCATTTGTGGCTGCTATCTTTGAATAAAATTCCATCTCTTCTTTTGAATATTCCGGAAGCTTCAGCAGCCGCAGGTTTTCAACCGCTGCATAGCCCAGTACATTATTGGGGACCACGTTGGAGCACGCCTTTACAAAATCGATCTCCAGTTCTGTTCCGGTCATAAGAGCCGCACCTCTGGCAATGTCCTCCACTCTGGACCGCACATCTGCCAGGATCCCATTTTCCGGCGCGCGCAGCAGACAAAGGACTTCTGCTGTTGGCTGGACCACGTTGGGAGAAAAACCTCCTGTATCTGTTACCGCATAGTGCATTCTCACGGTCGGAAGAACATGCTCCCGCAGGAACTGGATCCCCACATTAAATAATGTGACCGCATCCAGGGCGCTCCTTCCAAGATGCGGCGACATAGCCGCATGGGAACTGATCCCTTTGTATCGGAAATAGATCTGGCAGTTGGCTAACATTCCTCCGCCAGTGGCGCCATATGTACATCCCGGGTGCCATGCCAGGGCTGCATCCAGAATGTCAAAGCAGCCCTCTCTTGCCATAAACGCCTTTCCGGATCCGCCTTCTTCCGCCGGACATCCGTAAAAAATAACCGTTCCTTCCTTTCCTGTCTCTTCCAGGTATTTTTTCATTCCCATGGCTCCGGCAAGGCACCCGGCCCCAAGAAGGTTATGGCCGCAGCCATGTCCGTTTCCTCCCGGTACCAGAGGACATTTTTCTGCGATCCCGGCAGTCTGGCTGAGTCCCGACAGCGCGTCGAACTCTCCCAGGAAACCGATCACCGGTTTTCCATGTCCGTAAGTCCCCATGAACGCCGTAGAAATGCCAGCCACATTCCTCTCTACTGTAAACCCGGCCTCCTCCAGGGCTCTGCATACAGTTTCTGCCGAAACGTTCTCTTCATAACACGTTTCGGGCGTGTCCCAGACAGAATCGCTGACACCTGCCAGAAATTCCTTCTGGCTTTCCAGGTAGGAAAAAATTTTCTGCTTATCCAAACCTTTACTCCTCCTCTTTATAATGTTTTATTATTTCTTTTATAAAATCTTTATTTTCTGTTAAAATAATAATATTCCACAAATTAAATGTCAATATTTGCAGAATAATTGCTCCATTTTCGTAAATTCTTTATAACTTTTCAAGTCTTTCCCCTGTATTTTTCTAACTATTCGGGTCTTATACTCGTTTTATGAGTCCAAAACTCGCTTTATGTCCTTATCACGTCCTTAACTCGCACACAGACGTTTTTATCTTACAGGATCTGTCCGTCTTCACCTGCATGCAAAAAGCCTGGAACACTGCGGAATATCCCGCTGTGCTCCAGGCTCTTGTTCTGTATCATTTTTTTAAATCAGCATCTTCCCGATCTTTTCCAGGGAATCTGCCTCATATTCCACATGGACCCCCTTTGTGTTTTCCTGCCTGTGGGGATTGAACCACAGAGTGTCGATCCCGACGTTATTTCCGCCCTTGATATCCGAGGTCAGGGAATCTCCGATCACCAGCATGTTTTCCACATCCCGGCGGCCCATTTTCTTGAAGCAGTATTCAAAATACTCCGGCTGCGGCTTCTGGCTCGCGGCCTCCTCGGAAATAAAAATGTCCTTAAAATACCGGTCCAGGCCCGACTTGCCCAGACGGTGGTACTGGGTGGCCGCAACGCCGTTGGTTATGATATAAAGCTCATACTGGCCCTTTAAGCCCTCCAGGAGCTCCCTGGCGCCGTCAACGAGAAATGCGCCCTCGTTTAAGTATTCCCGGTACAGCCGGTCCGTTTCCATTCCGTCCACGGAGATCCCAAAGTCCCCGAAGAACTCCTCAAACCGCAGGCTTAAGACCTGGTCCCGGGTGATCTCGCCGCGCTCCAGGCGCTCCCAGTAGCTTTTATTGAGATGATGGTACTTTTCCTTATTCTCCGCTGTCACAGGGACACCGTAGTGCTCCAGAAGGCCCTCAATGCCCATTTCTTCTGCCCGGTCAAAGTCCAGGAGCGTTCCGTCCACGTCAAACAGCAGCACGTCATATTTCTTCATATGGTTCCAGATCCCTTCCTAAGCCTGTGTCTTTTTGTCCTCATATACGATCCTGCCGCCGCAGATGGTATATTTTACGCGCCCGTAAAGTTCAGCTCCGATAAACGGCGTATTGTGGGATTTAGAGGCGATGTCGTCCTCTGTAACCGTCCACCTCTCATTTTCATCAAAGATCACCAGATCCGCGTCAGCGCCTTCGGCAACGCTTCCCTTGTCAAAACGGTACAGCTTCGCCGGATTTAAGCTCATTTTTTCCATGAGCTGCACCATGGTCAGATGGCCGGGCTTTACCAGATTAGTCACAGCCAGGGCCAGGGCCGTTTCCAGGCCGATGATCCCGCTGGGAGCTTTCCATACAGGCTCCACTGCCTTTTCCTCCGCGCTGTGGGGTGCATGGTCTGTGGCGATCATATCAATGGAACCGTCCCTGATCCCCTCGATAATTCCCAGTCTGTCCTTTTCCGTACGCAGCGGCGGGTTCATTTTCGCCATGGCTCCATGCTCCAGCACAGCGCTCTCGGTGAGAGTGAAATGATGGGGAGTCACCTCTGCCGTCACATCTGCTCCCAATTCCTTCGCCAGCTTCACCATGCGCACGGAATTTACAGAGCTGATATGCTGGATATTCACAGACGCGCCTGTATGGAGGGCCAGCATGCAGTCCCGGGCCACCAGTGCATCCTCTGCCAGGGCCGGAGAGCCCTGGATCCCCAGCGCCTTCGCAGCCTCACCCGCATGGATGCCGTTTTCTGAAATGAAAGCCGGGTCCTCCTCATGGAAGCTCAGGGGAACGTCCAGCTCCTTCGCCTTCAGCATGGCCTGGCGCACCAGCCTCTGATCCATCAGCGGGATCCCGTCATCGGTGAAGCCCACGGCCCCCGCTGCCTTTAACGCGTCCATATCCGTCAGTTCCTGGCCCTTCATGCCCACGGAAACGCAGGCCGCAGGAAGCACATGGATCCCTGTCTTTTTTCCTTCCTCCAGCACATATCTTACGGTCTCTTCGCTGTCCACCGGAGGCTTCGTATTGGCCATGGTCACCACTGTGGTGAAGCCTCCCTTTTTCGCCGCTGCCGCTCCGGTCCCGATATCCTCCTTATAGGTAAGGCCCGGATCGCGGAAATGGACGTGGACGTCGATGAGTCCCGGTCCCACCGTAAGGCCGCTGGCATCGATGACCGTTTCGTACTCTCCATTTTCCGGGTAATGGCCCATGGCCTTGATCTTTCCTCCGTCGATGACCATATCCATCACATCATCGGTCCCCTTTGCCGGGTCAATGACTCTTCCGTTTTTGATCAGGATCATTTTTATTTCCTCCTTCTGTTTCCTGGCACGCCGCCGCTATTTTCTCACTGGCACGATCTCCAGCCAGTATTCGTCGGGATCTGTGATAAAATAGATCCCCATTTTTTCGTTTTCAAAGCAGATGCAGCCCATTTCCTGGTGCTTTGCATGGGCCGCTTCAAAATCGTCCACTGTAAATGCCAGATGGAATTCATTGTCTCCCAGGTCGTAGTGGTCCTTCTCCCAGTCTCTGAGCCATGTCAGCTCCAGAAGATGGCCAGTCTCTCCGTCTCCCAGGTATACGATGATAAAGCTCCCGTCCTCCGCTTCCTTTCTCCGCACCTCCTTAAGGCCCAGCGCTTCCTCATAAAAGCGCAGGGACCTGTCCAGATCCGTTACATTAAAATTGTTGTGGGCAAACTTAAACTTCAAATCCCATCCCTCCTGTGTATTTTTATTCATATTCTCAGATGGAAAATTCCTGACCCTGTCTGGATATTTCCACGATCCGTTCCCGATAGCCCCTGGAGCAGTCCAGAGCCTTGAGCCGTGCTCCCACATCAAACTCGCCCCAGAAATGCATGGGAAAGATCCAGTCTGCGTCCGCTGCCTTCATAAAATCATCGATCCCCAGGTAAAAATACTCGCCAAGCCTGGGATCCAGCGGCAGGAAAGCCGCGTCTGCATGGCGGCCCTTCATTTTCCCGATCTCCTCCCGGTAATTCCTTGTCATATTTTCGTTCCACTGGGGATCCTCCCCGTCCCAGTACCAGTGGTTCAGGTCTCCCGCATGGTAAAGAGTGTGGCCGTCCACCGTACACCAGAATGCCACGCCCTCATCGGTGGACCGGAAGGTTTCCGCCTTCAGTACGTCGTCCTCCCAGACCGTATCGGGCTTCAGGAACACGGCAGCCCCCTTAAGCTCCTCCGGCACCCGCTTCCTCCAGATATCTGACGACAGGAGGAGGACCGTATCTCCATGCTCTGCCGCAATGTCAAATATCACTTTGGAAAAATGGTCGGGATGGCGGTGACTGGCAAATATATAAAGCCGTTTCCCTTCCGGAAGCTTTGGCAGACTGCCTTTGAAATAGTCGAACAGCAGGCAGGCGTGCTCCGTTTCCGCCAGGAATGCGCTGTGATGGATATAAGTGATCTTCATAGAACCTCCATTCAGGGAAGATCCGGCTATAAGTTTTCCCATAACATCCCTTCGGAAACTGAAGTGCCTGGATTTCAGTACCCCTCCGGGAGGATTAAGCGTCCGGATCTTCGCAGAAAATGGGAAAACCAGATGCTTGATGATATAATGTCTCTCTTACTGCAGCCGTTCAGCCATGTATCTTATTGTACCATGACCTCCGCCCTTCTTGCAATTCCTGGGGAATTATTTTATAATCGGAAAAGCAGACGCCCGATGCTTCTTGTCCGCTGCCGGCAGGCAGGAAGATACATGTCTGCTGCATTTGGAAATAAAACCACCGATGGAGGAAGAAAAATTATGCTGACAGTTGGAATAAAAGGAAAAGAAGAAATTGTCGTAACAGATGCAAATTCCGCAAAGACCATGGGCAGCGGCACCCTGGATGTATTCGCTACCCCGGCTATGATCGCCCTGATGGAAAAGACCGCATGGAAAAGCGTGGCTCCTTATCTGGAGGAGGGCTGCGGCACTGTGGGCACGCTCCTGAACGTCACCCACGATGCCCCCACTCCCCTGGGCATGAAGGTGTGGTGTGAAAGCGAGCTGACGGAGATCGACGGCCGCAGACTGGTATTCTCCGTGGCCGCCTTCGACGAAACAGGAAAGATCGGCGGGGGCAGCCACGAACGCTTTATCGTACCCAATGAAAAATTCCAGGCCAAGGCCGATAAAAAGGCCCAGAAATAGGAATGGCTCCGGAGCTCTTAGATCCCCAGGGTCTCTCCCACTAAAATGACCCGGATCCGGCCCGTATACCGGGAACGCCTGGTGACCACGATATTGCAGCACATGCAGTCCGGGGACTGGCAGTCTGTACAGAAGCCAGCTGTCCCGCACGGAGTCTTTCTCCCTGTCTTATCTGCGATCACCGGGCACGTCTGGGTCTGGATCCGGTGGATCCCGTCCTCCACAGTCTTTACGATCTTATTGATCCCGGCCACGATGACCACATGCTTCGGCCCGTGGAGCAGGCTGGAGACCCGGTTGCTGGCTCCGTCAATGTTCACCAGCTCACCGTTTATGGTGATGGCATTGGTACCCATAAGAAAATAGTCGGCTCCGGCTGCCTCCTGGAATATGGGGCTTCCCGGAGCCCGTTTCTCCGCCTCCGGATACTCCAGAAGCCTGGCTCCCTTTTCTCTGAGAAGGTCCAGGATCCCCAGCTCGTTTACGGTAGCAGAGCCTCCCCAGGTCACCAGGTCTCCCGGGCTGACCATATCCGCCACGGCCCTGGCCGCCTCTTCCCCATTTTCACAGTAGATCCCTTCCATATTTCTCTTTTTTAAGCCTTCGATCACATGCCCCGCCATTTTTCTGTATACATTTTCACGCATAAATATAACCCCTTTCCCAGATTTTTATTGAAATATTTTTCAGTCTGAATATTTTATAATTATACAATAAAATCTTATAAAAAGAAAGCTTCCCCAGGAAGTCTGCCTGTGGTAAAATAATACCAGATGCAAAAGGTCAGACATCTTCCGTCTGCAGAGCCCCTATGCCCCCGAAGTATTCCATGATCATAAAACCGCATCCAAGGAGGATCCATGATCCAGAAGACCCTTACCAGCTTTGACCTGAAACAGATCGCCGATTCCGGCCAGTGCTTCCGTATGCTCCCGGCCGAGGAAGCCAATACATATACCGTCATCAGCGGGCCACACTTTCTAAAGGCCGCCCAGGACGGCCAGACCGTGACCTTCTTCTGTGAACCGGAGGAGCTTCCGTTCTGGGAACGCTATTTTGACCTGGACACAGATTACGATGCCTTCCGGAAGGCCATAAATCCCAGGGACGCCTACTTAAAGCAGGCTGCCGATTTCGGCCAGGGGGTCCGCATCCTCCGCCAGGATCTGTGGGAAATGATCATTACCTTCATCATCTCCCAGCAGCAGACCATCCCGTCCATCCGCCGCCGGGTAGAGGATTTAAGCCATGCATACGGAAGCCGCCTTCCCGTTCCCGGCACATTTTACTCCTTCCCGTCGCCGGAACAGCTCTCTGCCGCTTCTCTGGAGGATCTGCTTGCCATGAAGCTGGGCTACCGGGCCAAATATATCAAACGGGCCTGCGAGGACGCATGCAGCGGACGGCTGGATCTTTCCTATCTTGGATCCCTGTCCTACGAAGACGCCATGGACTATCTCACCGGCTTTTACGGCATTGGCGAGAAGGTAGCCAACTGCATCTGCCTTTTCGGCCTCCACCACATCGACGCCTTCCCTGTGGACACATGGATCCGGAAGATCCTCATGAACCGGTACGCCCCCAAAAGCCGTCTTCCAAAAGATCTTCCCCAGTCCAGGGTCTGCGAGGCTCTGATACAGAAACATTTTTCCCGGTACCGCGGCTTTGCCGGAGTCATGCAGCAGTATATTTTTTATTATGAGAGAAACGCCGGAAACTCATCCGGATAGTCCGACCAGTCCAGGCAAAATGAGAACCGGTTTCACCCAGCATTTTTTAATTTGTCTGGAGATAAGGTCTGAGCTTTTTTACCAGTAGATAAACCTGTGTTCCAGGTGCCGATTCAGATGGTAATTTTCCATCGTTGGTCTTTGCTAATTTTTCCGCATTGGCAATGGCAGGATCCATATATGGAAGCAGGATCCTATACATATCGCTGCGGTTCTTTTCATATGCCCCAAAGCCCTGGAAGTTTAAAAGCCCTGTCAGCTTTGGCCAGTAAGAACTCCGGTGTAAATCAGACTGTATAAAACTAAAGTGAAGAAGAAACCATAATTCGATACATTGATTTGACCATATGGCATGATAAGTGACCTCCTCCGTTGATTCAGAGATACATAATTCTGCTGTTTTATTGATATGATCAGCAGGAAAATCATCCGTATCATAAACAATCCAAACATGTTTATAACCGTTAGCAGATGCAGCGGTGAGTTGCCTGGCTTTTTGAAACAAATTTAGCGTATTATCACCGGCACCATGAATATTGAGCTGGATACGATCCGGATATGCACGGTTGATGATATCCCTCATTGCACCGAAATATGCAGGTTCTGTATCCGTACCTTCTGTAACGATGAGGTGATATTCTGGCTGGATTTTTTTCGGCCTGTCACGGCGGGCTTTCATCCAGTTTTTATCAAGATCGCTTTTCTTTGGAGGTTTCAAACTCACGCAAAGTCACCTCCAAGCATATTGGTCAGATATGGATCAGCTCCATATCGGCCTTCCAGATACTGCTTGTCATACGCTGCGGTATTCTTGATCCTATCGTTGTCCTCACCCCGGATTTCATGCAGAGAATAGATCTCACTTTCATGAGAAGCAGTTTCTGCCGCAAACCAGATTTCATCACGACGGAATATCGTATTTTTTAAGGTATACATATCGTGGGATGTGAATAAAAGCTGAGCGCCGAATTTGTTGATTTCCTTATTTTTAAACAGGGAAATGACATAGCGCAAAAGCTTCGGATGCAGCTTGGCATCCAGTTCGTCAATAATAACCATACGTCCTTCACGGAGAGCCAGCAAAATCACAGGAAGAGCAGCGATGAGCTTCCTGGTTCCATCAGATTCCTGCGAAAATGGCAGTTCATATTTATGAGCTGATAGAGTGCGCTGCACAAAAAGCTGATGTGTATCCTCATCATAGCGGTAATCGGTGATGTCAATATCCATATCATTCAAGGCGCGGATGAACTGCTCTTTATATGGAGCATCCTTGGCCAGCATAATCGGATGCTCCACTATGGGATTTGCATAACTGCGGATAATACAGCTTTCAAACCATGTGATCACCTCGCTGATGACAGGAATATCATAGTTGATGGCTAAAAACGAAAGATACGGCATTTTAGGATTGATACTCGTATTCAGACTTTTTTTGTTAATTGTATAGCCAAGAGAAATACGGTCTGATTCACGCTCGAAAATCATAGCCGTCTTCTTGCCTGTAACTGCCTTTCGGTATAGGAATTCAGAGTTGATCTCATCATTCTTTAATGAGAGATAATAGCAGTATTCGTTTTTATCGATGCGAAAAAAAATCCGGAATCCGATTGGTTCATTTTTTGAAGTTTCATCAAACAGAAAGGGAACTGCATCGATCTTCTGCTGAAGAATAAGTCCCTGTCTGTTTTTTCCTAATTCATTTACCGGCTCTACAACAGTAGATATGACACAGGCAAGAGCCTGTAATAGGTTTGACTTCCCGCCGCCATTGGGACCGTAGATGACATTAACAGGGAGAAGATCAGAGGCATGTGCATCGGTAATCAGTGTATCTTTAAATTCGGGAAGCACAGCGGCTTGAAAATCTAAAGTGGTTTCATTTTTATAGGACTTAAAATTTTGAAATGTAAACTGGCATAACATGATCCTACACCTCCTTCCTCTTATAGTATACGCATAAAAAATCATAATATCAAGTTTTATATTCTATATTAGATATTTTTTTACTGATTCTAAATATAAAACTAGGAAAAACTGAATTTTATGTTATATAGATATAATGCTCCCCACAGCGGTTCCTAAAACAAGTGCATGAGAAAGCGCTCCAGACAACCTTATTTCAAAGCTGGAACCGCTCTCCCCACCACAAACAGCCTCCCGTCCTCATAGGTGTATTCGCAGGTCCCCAGGGTGAGAAGCTGCTCCGGCCACTGGGGCGTGACCCCCGTATCATACAGACTATGCTCCTTTGCATAGGCGATGAACGCGTTGTAGTCCTCCTCCGTGGCCGCCAGGAGCGTTCCGGCAAACGCTTCGGTGATCTGGGTCCCTGGCATCTTAAACACCGCCGCCACCTGATACCTGCCGGTCTCTTCCAGGGTATCAAAGAGGATCTCCGGGTGCTCCCTGTAAAATTCCTCTGACGTATATTTTTCCAGGGCCGCGAACATGGAGCCGTTTTTCATGTGGTGGCCGTAGAGCACAAAGTTCGGACATCCTGCATCCAGATCGCAGTCCTCATCCATATAGATCATCCCATAAGCGGAATATTTTTTATCGAACCCCCGTTTCAGGTAAAAATCCGGGGTCTCCGGGGTCTGCATCACCGGATAGTCGATGACGGTCCCGTCCACGCGGATCCAGCCCGTCACGTCGCTGTTGGCCTTTTTAAGCTCCCGGTACTGCAAAAGCCTGGCTTCCTCTTCTTCCTTCCAGACATCAGACGCCTCTTTGTCTTCCCCGGCCTCTGCTGTCTCTCCTTCTTCCCGGCTTTCGTCCTGTCCGTCTCCCACGGACATTTCCGGCGTCTTCTCCTTTGCCCGCTCCCCGGCGCTTTCCATGGCCGCATACATCTGCCGCAGATCCTCGTCCCCGGCCTTATACTCTTTTGAGATCTTATAAAGCTGATACCCGGAAACGGCGGCCATTGCGGCAAAAAACAGGGCGGCGGCAAGCAGCAGGCCTTTACGATTTCGTTTCATTTCTCTTTTTCTTTCCTCTCTGTCCATGATGTGGTAAAATCAAGGTATCCAATCTGAAAGGAGCGATCTTATGAGCATTACCATCACATGGCACGGACATTCCTGTTTTTCCGTCTCAGCAGACGGCTATTCCATTGTCCTTGATCCCTACGCCCCGGATTCCGTCCCGGGACTTCCTCCCCTTTCTCTTTCCGCCAGCCAGGTGCTGTGCAGCCATGGCCACAGTGACCACGGCTATACGGACGCGGTGGACCTTTCCGCCAGAAAACAGGGCTCTCCCTTTACAGTCACGGTGATCCAGACCTTCCACGACGATCAAAACGGCTCACTCCGCGGGGAAAACCGGATCCATATCCTGGAGGCAGACGGTCTCCGGATCGCCCATCTGGGCGACCTGGGGTGTACTCTGGAGCCCGGCCAGATGGAGCTTTTAAAGGATCTGGACGCCGTTATGATCCCCGTAGGCGGATATTATACCATCGATGCGGCCCAGGCCAGAGCCCTGGTGGAGGCGGTAAAGCCCAGGATCGTGATCCCCATGCACTACCGCTCCGAGACCTTCGGCTATGATGTCATCGGCCGTCTGGAGGATTATACGAAGCTGTGCCGGGACGTGGTCACATACGCCTCTGCTTCCATGGTCCTTGAAAAAGACACGCCGGCCCAGACCGCCGTTTTAAGTCTGTAACGGCCCGGGGCTGCTGCAAAAGGGTTTCCAGGCGTCCGCCTCCCTTTTCCAGCAGCTCCCCTGTCTTTTAGATATGTCTCCGCCACTCCTCCAGACGGTATCTCTGCTCTTCCTTTGCCTCCTCCAGCTCTCCTAACATCCGCGGGATATCCTCGTTGAGATTTCCCGCCAGCACCACATAGTTGGAGGCGTGGTTGGTACGGAATACGGTTCCTGGAGAATCCACATGCTTTAAGAACAGCTCCATTTCCTCCACGATCTCATCTGGCGTGATCAGTTCCATGTCGCCGCGCTTCACCTCCTCGTTCATCTCCGTCCCCTCGTAAAGACGGAGCGTTAAGAAGGAGGCGTATTCCGGGTTCATTCCTGTGATCAGCTCCGCAGACTTTATGGCATGGTCCCGGATCCCCTTCCGGCCGCCCAGGCCGGAGATCAGCGTCACCGATGTCTGTAAGCCGCACCGCTTTAATTTCTGTCCTGCTGCAATGATGTCCGCCGCCTTCACATCCTTTTTGATATGCTCCAGCACCCGGTCGTCGCCGGATTCAGCTCCCAGATAGATCAGCTCCAGTCCCGCTGCTGCCAGGGCCTTCAGATCTTCCTCCGATTTTTTTAACACGTCCTTGGCCGTTCCGTAGGCGGCGATCCGCTCCACCGCCGGGAAATTTTTATGGACGTAATCCAGAAGCTCCAACAGCAGCTCCGTCTTCACCACCAGGGCGTCGCCATCGGCGAAGAACACCCGCCGCACCATAGGCCCGTAGTACGCCCGGCACTCGTCCAGATCCCGCATGATCTCCTCTTTTTCCCGTACCCGGAACTTCTTCTCCCGGTACATGTTGCAGAAGGTACACCGGTTATGGGCGCACCCGATGGTGACCTGGATAATGAGGCTTCTGGCCTCGCTGGGGGGTCTGTATAAGGTTCCTTCATACTGCATATTGCTCTCCTCCATTTTCTTTTGGTTTTCAGTTCTTTATAAAAGCCGTTCCAGCTTTCTTTTAATATCCGCCTCCCGGTCCTCGAAAAGCAGCTTCCTGTTATACTGGTAATACCGTTCACACGGATTCTCCTCCAGGAACCGGACCGCATCATAGCTGGTGTTCAGCTCTGTGATGAAAATGACCATTTCCTGGCTGTCCCCAAAGGCGCCCTCCATAAAATCGAAAGCATATTCCACCATCTGAAGAGCGGCCCTGCACTGATCCTCATACTGCTCCCGTTCCTCTCCGAACCTGGACGCCAGCATCCCAAACAGCGCCTCTCCATCCTGGGCTTCCGCCTCTCCTGCCGCCAGAAGATACTGGTCCATGGTGCCGCAGACGTCCTCATACTGGTGGATCTGGGCCCTTGTGAGAAGCCCTGCCTGTTTCTTTCCTTCATATTCCTCCCGGACCTCTCCGATAAAAGCTGTAAGCCTTTGCACAGGAGTCCTGTCTCCATCCTCTGCCAACCGCTCCTTAACCGCCTTCAGCTTCTCAAACAGCAGCTCCAGGCTATCCTCCATTTTCCCAGTCTTTCGGAACTCCACATTGAGCTTTGCCAGCACCAGGCTGATGACAGAAAGCTTCTCATCAAAGGGAGCCCTGGCCGCCTGCTCCAGAAGGGCCTCGCTCCTGCGGCCAGAAAGAGCCTCGTCGATCTGGTAATGGGCCTGGTATTTATAGTAAAGCTCCAGATAACTGGCAAAATCCCTGGCGATCCTCCCGTGGGGGATATACTGGGAAACCACCTCCCGGTCACAGGAGATTCCCAGCTTTTCATAAACCGTCAGAAATCTGGACAGATCCTCCCAGCCTCTGGGGGTCGCAAAGACCGGACCATCCACCGTAGTCTCCACCTGGCAGAAATTCTGGGGCCTGGCCGTAAGGTAGGACAGGATCGCCGGATGGACCTCCATCCGCACCGCATACTCCTTCCATACGGCGAAATCCGGCTCCACAAAGATCTGCTTCACCCGGTCCAGGGTCGCGATATCAAACTCCCGGACGGATTTATTGAATTCCGGCGGATTTCCCGCCGCCGCGATGATCCAGCCGTCGGGGATCTTATGGTTCCCAAAGGTCTTATACTGTAAAAACTGCAGCATGGCCGGAGCCAGTGTCTCCGACACGCAGTTGATCTCGTCGATGAACAGGATCCCCTCCTTAAGTCCGGTCTCCTCCATCTTATTATAAACAGCCGCCACGATCTCGCTCATGGTGTACTGGGTCACTGAGACCGCCTTTTCCCCATAGGTCTGCTCTGAGATAAAGGGAAGGCCGATGGCGCTCTGCCTTGTGTGGTGGGTGATTGTGTACGCCACCAGGCCAATGCCGCACTCCCTGGCCACCTGCTCCATGATCTGGGTCTTCCCGATCCCTGGCGGTCCCATTAAAAGAACCGGTCTCTGACCCATGACCGGGATCTCATACTCCCCGTAGCTGTTTTTTGCAAGATATGCCCGGATGGTATTTTTTAATTCTTCCTTCGCCCGTTTGATATTCATGCTTTATCCTTTCTCCTCCACATCCCGATCCAGGTCCTCCGGGGACAGGATGATCTTCATGGCCCAGGGAGGCACATCCACATCCAGGAAATCCTGTTCCATGAACACAAAAGCCGTATCATAGACCGGCCGCTTCACCGGATAGATCCCCCGTCCGTCGGTGAAATATAAAAGTCCCTTAAGCCTGGAAAACCGCTGCTTTCCCACCAGCTCATCCACGTATTGGAAAGCCGGGCGGAAATCAGTGCCGCCGCAGCCGTTTATGGTGAGCCGTTCCATATAGGATTTCAGAGTTTCCGCGCTGGTGATGGCCACGTCCTCCCGCACCCGGTCGTCGCACTGGATGATGTGGATGTTCACTTTTTTAAAATACGTCTCCGACTGGGTCAGCACTGAATACGTTTCCTCTAAAAACTGCCGCACCAGTTCCCCGGAGCAGGACATGGAGGTGTCGATGACAATGACGAAATCCTCCACCCTCCGGAGTTCCTTCGTCTCCAGAGGCTCGATCAGGGGCATATTGCCGTAAAGCTCCATGCCGTAATGATAAAATACATAGTCAAAGGAATCCGGATCCACCTGGACGGTTTCCTTAAGGACCGCAAACTTCCGCAGGAATTTCCTGTAATCGTACCGCTCCCGGTTTTCCACCGCCAGCTGGCTGTGCAGGTCCTTTTCATCCTCCGACATTTCCTCAGAAAACGCCTCCATCTCCACCTGCATCTTTTCCCGCTTCTGATCCCAGTCCTCTTTCCGGTTTCTGGCCATATTGGGATGCGGAGGCTTCTGCTCCTGCTCCCAGAACCGATGGTCGTCGGCATAAAATTCCGCCGTCAGCCGCTGGAGCTCCCGCCCGGAAAGGTCCATGTCCCGGAGCGCCCGGTACACGCTCTCCGCATTGAGAACCCGGCACCGGCTCTCCAGCCGCATATAAAACTCCCGTCTGGCAGCAGAAGGAGGAATACGGACACAGGGCCGCAGAAGGCTGTCGATCACCGACTCCACCGCAATGTCACAGGCCAGGTCCCAATACTCCCTGTCCCGCTTTTTCCGGTTCCACAGATGGCAGAACAGACAGTGGAGCACTCCGTGGAGGTAGGTCCGGTTCACCAGGATCCTGTTCTTTTTATACATGGCCGCCAGGGACTCCATCTGGAAAAACAGGGTGGTGCCGTCAGTCCCCAGTCCCCGGACCGCCGGATCCGGGGCAAAGTACAGAGAGCTTAAGGCCACGTCCAGAAAGCGCATGGAAAGATACAGCTCGTTCCTGGCGTTTCCAAGGATCTCCATACAGACTCCGGCCAGCTCCTCTGCCGCCGCCTGCTCCAGCCAGATGGGCGAGGGGGCTCCGGCCTCCGTCCGCATGATGCCGTTTCCCCGTTCCCCTGGCGTCTTCTGTTCATATGGCTCCACTGCATTCTCCCCTTTCTGCTGAATTAAAATTCAAATTTCTTCTTTTTTTCTGGAAATTTATGATATTTAAACTCCATAAGCATTCCGGAAATCTCTCCCATTTTCCTCCGGGAGGCCTCCAGGAGCAGGGTCTCCGTCTCCTCCCTGGTCAGTCCGTCTGCCAGAGATCCCGTCTCTCCGTCGGTTCCATAGGCCATCAGCCACTTAAAGACTTCCATTTTCCCCAGGCTGTCCAGAAAGACCTCCATCCGGTGCTCCTTTAGAAAGTCCCCGTAGGCGCTCCGTGCCTCCGCCCAAAGGCCATGGGGATACATGAGCCGGGACACGGCGATCTCGGCCGCTGCTGTTACGGATTCCTCCGCCGTCTCATAAACGAACAGCCGGTCATACTTATCAAACCGGACCCTTTTATCCTCAAAGCAGTATCTGTATTTCTGCCCGGTGCCGTGGATGTTGGACACGGTGATCCGGGCCGGCGTGTTCTCCACTGCCTCGTCGTAATAGACCGGAAACAGCAGCCTGGCCGCCTCATGCTCCTCCCCGTCCGGTCCTGGCAGCAGGTAATGGACCAGAAGCCGTCCGCTGGCCTCGGTCACAAAATCCCTGAGCGCCGACCGCTCCGACGGATCCATGTGGACCGTCAGCTCCCGCAGACAGCCGCAGGCCGTTAAAAAGCCGCCTCCCGTCTCCAGGGGACCTCCATAAAAATGGATATGGGAAAGCCTCTCGCAGCCATAAAAGCAGTACCGCCCCAACCGTCTCAAAGTCCTTGGAAGGAACACCTCCTCCACCCCGGTCTGGGCGAGTGCCTTATCTCCCAGCTCAGTCACCGGAAGCCCGGAAAGGGTTTCCGGTATAACACAGGCGGCGCCCGGCGACAAAATCTTTGTCACGCAGGCGCCTCCGTTTTTTTCCACAAGATCAAATTGTACTTCCATATGCTCCATTACTGCCGTTCTTTCTTCTCTTTCTTTATGAGCTTGTTGATCCGGCGCATATCACTGAATTTATAGTAATAAATGATAAACGCAACGGATGTGACAGTCCAGCTTAAGGGATAGCTGGCCAGGCTGGTATAAAGGCCCGGATACATCACTCCTGCGGTAAAGATCCAGAGGACTCTTAAGCCGCAGGTGCCGAAGCAGATCAGCAGCATGGGGATAAACGTGTCGCCGATGCCCCGGAGGGTACTGGAAAATACGTTTACACAGATATAGCTGAACCAGAACGGCGTTACGAACCGGATGATGGTCATACTTTCCGCCAGCACGTCCGGATCGCTGGTAAAGAGCGAGCCCAGGATGCTTCCAAAGAGCATGACGCCTGCGGCCAGGATGGCCGTCAGGATCGTGGTGATACCCAGACCCACGTAATGGCCCTTCTGCATCCGCTCATATTTGCGCGCTCCAAAGTTCTGGCCTGCAAAGGTGGTGATGGCGATGCCCATGGCGTCCATGATCATCCAGAACAGTCCGTCCACCTTGCCGTAAACGGCCCAGGCCGCAATGACGTTGGTGCCGAAGCTGTTGATGTTGGCCTGGATCACCACGTTGGAAATGGAGTAGAGCACCGACTGGAGTCCTGCCGGAAAGCCGATCTGGATGATCTTTCTCAGCATGGGCTTATCCACCTTCAGATGCTTCAGTTCAAACCGGAAGGATTCCTTCGTGCGCATCAGCGTCCACATCACCAGGGCGGCGGAAAGGAGCTGGGACAGGATCGTCGCCAGAGCGGCTCCCGCCACCTCCATTTTCAGTACCACAACGAACAGCAGGTCCAGTCCGATGTTCACAAAACAACAGACGATCAGATAATACAGCGGACGCTTGGAGTCTCCCACGGCCCTTAAAATAGCCGCGCCCATATTGTAGACCAGGTTGGGGATCACTCCCAGGAAGTAGATCCGCATATATGTAACAGAATAGTCCATGATCTCTTCTGGAGCGCCCATGGCCTTTACAGCCACTCTGGCGCAGGCCTCGCCCACGATCATCAGAAACACGCCGCCGGCCAGGGCCAGACAGAAGGAGGTATGGACCGAGGTCCGTACCTGGTCATCCTGGCGCGCTCCGTAATGCTGGGAAACGATCACGGCCGCACCGGAGGACAGGCCCACGAAAAAGCCCACCAGAAGGTTGATCAGGTTTCCTGTGGTTCCGCCTACGGCAGACAGAGCTTCCTTTCCAACGAATTTTCCCACGATCATGGCATCCGCCGTGTTGTAAAGCTGCTGGAAAAAGGTTCCAAACAGGATGGGGAAGAAGAAGATCAAAAGCTGCTGCCAGATCACGCCTTCCGTGATCCCATTATACTGTACGGTCTCATTTTTCTTTCGCTGCATCAGTTTCACCTATTGTTTGAAAAAAATGTTTTTTACAAAAGTTCCTTTCTCAGTTCCTCTCCGCTCTTTGAGGATAAGTATGCCGGCGGAAGATCCAGGATCGTCTTACAGCCGGTCATGCCCTCCTGCTTCATACGGTACGCAGCCCTGGCACAGGCCACGATCACGGAAGAGGTGAATTCCGGATTGGAATCCAGCTTCAGGCTGTACTCGATCACATGATTATGCTCCAGATCCCAGCCCGTTTTTCCGCTGCGGATCACAAAGCCGCCGTGGGGCAGGCTTCTGTGGTCCCGCTCCATCTCCTCCTGGGAGATAAAGTGTACGGTGGTATCATAATCGGCAAAGTAGTTGGGCATGGTCACGATCTCTTTTTCGATGGCTGCCTTGTCTGCCCCTTCCCCGGCCACCACAAAGCACTCTCTTGTGTGCTTCTGTCTTGTGGTCAGCTCCGGCGTTTCCCCGCTGCGGATGGCCTCCAGGGCGCTCTCCACCGGGATCGTATACTGCCTCGCGTCCTTCACGCCCGCGATACGGCGGATGGCGTCGGAATGGCCCTGGCTCACGCCTCTGCCCCAGAACGTGTAATCCTTTCCGTCCGGGAGCACTGCGTTTCCATACAGACGGTTTAAGGAGAACATCCCTGGATCCCAGCCGGCGGAGATCACCGCTGTGTTTCCGGCCTCTCTTGCGGCCTTATCCACAGCCGCAAAGTGCTCCGGGATCTTTGCGTGAGTATCAAAGCTGTCCACCACGTTAAAATATTTCGCGTATTCCGGGGTCTGCTCCGGAAGATCCGTGGCGCTTCCTCCGCAGAGGATCAGAACGTCCACCTGATCCGCCAGGTCTTTGGCATCCTTCGCCGGATATACGTTCACTCCCTCTGTCAGGATCTTCACGCTTCCGGGATCTCTCCTTGTGAATACTGCTGTTAATTCCATATCGGGATTCTGCTTCAGCGCGCATTCCACACCGCGCCCAAGATTTCCGTATCCCATGATTCCTACTCGAATTGTCATAGATCTCATTCCTCCGTTCTGCGGCCTCCTCCGGCGGCAGCTCCGCCGCAGGTCCGGCTCTGGTTCACAGTCTCCTCAGACCAGAAAAAGCTCCCGGTCTTTTTTCATTTTAGCAATATGGCTTTTCCGTGTCAATGCGTTTCTCTGCGGATAAATAAGAAAGCCACTGCCGCTGTGATAAATTCAGAGACCGTTACCACCAGCCAGATGCCGTTGACACCTAAAATGACCGGAAGGACCATCACCAGTGCTGTATTTAAGACCACTCCCCTGAGAAGCGTGATGGTCAGGGAACGCCTGGGCTGCACCACCGATTGGAAATAGGTGCTGCACATGATGTTCCACTCGCTTACCAGGAAGGCCAGGAAATACAAACGGATGGCCGGGACCGCCATGGAAAGGATCTCCTCTGTGGGCTCCAAAAACAGGTACGCCAGCTGGGTGGGAAAGAAAAATCCCGACGCCGTAAAGATCAAGCCCGCAGCCAGGGCCACCCGGATCCCCAGGCCCAGTCCCTGACGGACCCGGTCTCTCTTTCCGGCTCCGTAGTTGGCCGAAAGAAGGGGCTGCACCGCCTGGGCCATGCCGTTGGAGATGGAGGTCACCACCAGGGCCGTGTTGCTGATGATCCCATAGACCACCACGCCCAGGTCGCCCACATAGGCTAAAAGCTGGCGGTTGAACAGGAACGTTACAAAGCCGTTGGAAACCTCCAGGATAAAGCTTGCCAGTCCGTTCCCAAGGATCTCCAGCACCTTTTTAAGGCTCACATTCCAGAGGGGCTTTAAATGGTTCTCCTTTGAAAAGAAATGGCTGCTTAAGATCAGAACGGTCAGGGTCGTGCCCGTTGCCGTGGCCAGCATGGCTCCGCCCATGCCCCATTTCATGATGAAAATAAATACGTAATCCAGGATCACGTTGGTGACGCCGCCGCTGATGACTCCGGCCATGGCCAACTTCGGCGCTCCGTCATTTCTTACGAAAGCCTGTAAAAACGACGACATGACGCACATGGGCGACGCGGTCACCAGTACCCGCCCGTAGGCCACAGCGTGCTCCCTCATGGCCGGGGTAACCCCAAGAAGCCGTAAAAGCGGGTCAAAAAACACATTGCAGAGGGTCAGGGTCAGGACCGCAAACACCAGGGCCATCAGGAGGCCGGTGGTAAAATACCCCCGGGCCTCCCGCTCATTTCCCTTTCCTCTGGAAAAGCCGAACAGGACGCTGCCGCCGATGCCGCACATCATGCCAAAGCCGAAAAAGGTGCTGTAAAGGGGCAGCAGAATGTTAAGGGCCGCAATTCCCACAGAACCGATGCCGCGGCCGATCATCATGGTATCCGCCAGGATATAGATGGACGTTACCAGGGTAGCGCTGACCGACGGCACAAGATAGCTTAGGAATACACTGCGGACCGGATCTTCAAGTAAACGGTTCTGTTTCATAATCTCCTCATGCCATATTAAAATTTGTATCCTTATAGCCGGCAATGGTATCCGCCATCTCCCGGCCGTATTCTTTTGCAAAGTCCTCTAAGACTGCGTCGCTGGCCTTTACGCCTTCGTCCCCGAAGATCCCTTCGGAAACCTCTCTCAGGGACCAGAAGGTATGGGCGCAGTGGTACTCGAAGGATCTTACTCCTGGCATATATTTTTCGATCTTCATTTCCGGAGTGAGCCCGGCGTTCCGGACGATCTGGACGCAGTGGTCGTGGGTGTGGAGGGTCTGGGGCACCTCATACCGGATGTCCGGATTAAAGCCCCGGGAAATGGACGCATCCAGGACGCTGCAATAGGCTTTTCCCGCCTCACCGGCTCCCATTTTCTGGAACTGGGCAAACCACGGACATGAATAAATATTCATGATATAATCGGGATCATAGCCGCCGATCTCCACCCGGTTTGCGGCTCCCATGGCCTTGATCTCCTCTGTATTGACCCACTCGCCGTACCGGCAGTAGTTCTCATAGGTCAGGGGCTTTCCGTCCCGGATGGCTCTCTGGGCCATGCGGCGGCCCCTCTGGCTTCCATAATACTGGATCCCATGGATAAAGGCCTCCCGTCCCCGGTCCCCGAACTGCTCCGTAAGACGGATATAGTACCTGGCCGCCAGAAACGCGTGTGTCATCTCATTAAATCCCATAAAAACTCCCCTTTCTGAACCTTTGTCTACGGTTCCCCTAAAATATCGGAAAGCTCTGCAAACTGGGAAAGCGTCAGCGCCTCGCCCCGGACCGACGCCGGAAGACCCATGCGCGCAATGGCCGCAGCCACCTTTTCCTTGGAAAACGGCAGCTCCGGAGCATTATTTAATCCGTTCTGCAAAGTCTTTCTCCTCTGGTTAAAGGACGCCCGGATCAGCTTAAACATCAGCTTCTCATCCCGGACCGTCACCGGCGGATCCGTGTGCCTTGTGAGCCGGATCACCGCAGAGCCCACATTGGGCCTGGGAATAAAGCAGTTGGGCGGCACGTTGGCCACGATCTCCGGCTTTGCATAATACTGGACCGCCAGAGACAGGGCCCCGTAATCCTTGGAGCCAGGCCCCTCCTTCATCCGGTCGGCCACCTCCTTCTGGACCATGACCGTAATGTTATCAATGGGCACGCCGCTTTCAAACAGCCCCATGATGATGGGCGTAGTAATATAGTACGGAAGATTCGCCACCACCTTAATGGGACGGCCGCCGTTATACCGGTCCGCCAGCTCCCGGATATCCACCTTTAAAATATCCTCGTTGATGATGGTCACGTTGTCCCAGGCCGCCAGGGTCTCCCCCAAAATGGGGATCAGGTTCCGGTCGATCTCCACGGCCACCACCTGCCTGGCATTTTCTGCCAGGTACTGGGTCATGGTGCCGATGCCGGGGCCGATCTCCAGCACACAGTCGTCCTTTGTGACTCCGGCGGCGTTTATGATCTTTTCCAGCACATGGGTATCGATCAGAAAGTTCTGTCCAAATTTTTTCTGGAACATAAATTCATACTTCTGTATGATCTCAATGGTGTTCTTGGGATTTCCCAGATATTCTTTCATATACGATTCTCACTTTTCTTAAAGCCTGTAAAGCCGTCTGGCATTCTCTGCGGTGACGCGGATCACTTCGTCCTTCTCCATGCCCTTAAGCTCTGCCAGGGCCTCTACCACGTAGGAAAGATACAGAGAGGAATTTCTCTTTCCCCGGTAGGGCACAGGCGTCAGATAGGGGCAGTCCGTCTCCAGGACCAGCCGGTCCATGGGTGCATACTCTGCCACTTCCTTCAGCTTTTTGGCGTTCTTAAAGGTCAGGACGCCGCCGATCCCTAAGAAGTATCCCATGTCCAGATATTCCCGGGCCTGGTCCACGCCGTAGGAAAAGCAGTGGATCACGCCGCCGGTGGTCCCTTTGTGCTCCGCTTTTATAATGTCCATGGTATCCTTTGCCGCGTCCCGGCTGTGGATCACCACAGGAAGCCCCGTGTCCTTTGCGATGGAGAGCTGGCGGACAAACCATTTTTTCTGGATCTCCCGGTCCGGCTCGTCCCAGTAATAATCCAGGCCGATCTCTCCGATGGCCACGATCTTTTCCGATCCGGAGGCCTTCCGGAGCCAGTCCATGTCTTCCTCGGTCAGATCCTTTGTTTCATTGGGATGGATCCCCAGAGCCCCGTAAAAAAAGGGATATTTTTCCGCCATGGCCAGGGTGGTCCGGCAGGACTCCATACTGGCACCAATGTTGCAGACGTTCCCGATCCCGTTCTCTCTAAGGCTCCCGATCAGGCTCTCCCTGTCCTCGTCAAACGCCTCATCGTCGTAATGGGCATGGGTATCAAAAATGTATTCCATAGATCAGCACTCCTATGAAGTAAATGATGAGCAGATGGGCCGGGTAAAACACATAAGGCAGATGTCCCAGCCGCCTTCCTCTGGTTCCATTGTAACGGCTGATGAAGAAAAATGCAATGCATCCGAAGCCGCCCCAGACGATTCCCTCCAGAAGGATCAGCACCGCTCCTCCCGCCAGGCTCTGGGCCTGGAAATTTCCATTATAAAAATACAGGATCAGGATAAAAAGCACGCCCAAGGGACCGTAATCGGAATTTAAAAGCCCGGCCGCCGCCATGGAAGCAGCTGCTGTAAGGATAATGGCCGCCGTTTTAAGCCACACAGCCCCCGCCCGGCCTCCAAAGGCCCCTTCCTCCGGTTCCCAGGTCTGGACGGCCCGGATCCCCTTTAAGGCCAGAAGGCTGATGGAAAGAGTTACCAGCGTATTCTGCACCGGATACATCGGCCTTCCGCTGCATATAAGGTTAAATGGAATCTCTGAAACCAGAGCCAGAAGGACCATGCGCTTCATATACCTTCCCCAGTCTCCCGTGTGGAAAAAGCCCTGGACCAGAAAAAAACCATAAAGAGGAAAAGCCACCCGCCCCGCAAGGCGCATGGCTGTTCCCAGTATATACCAGGCCATAGGGAGGTCCGTGCCGCCGCGTTCCATCAGATGGAACGCCAGATGGTCCAGGACCATGGTCCCCATGGCAATCCGCTTAAGGTCGGATGCAGAATACGTCCTCTGCCATCCTAGCATACTTCGGAGCCAGGTTTGATATCCTTTTCCGGAGTCATAAGAGCCAGATTTCCCTCATCGTCCTCAGCGCACAGGATCATGCCCTCAGAAAGCATTCCCGCCAGCTTTGCCGGCTTTAAGTTGGTAACCACCATGACCTTTTTCCCCACCATCTGGTCCGGCTTGTACCAGGCCTTGATGCCGCTGACGATCTGTCTTGTCTCAGAGCCGATCTTCACCTGGGAGCAGAGCAGCTTTTTGGACTTGGGCACTTCCTCGCATTTTACGATCTGGCCGATCTGGAACTGGAGCTTTGCAAAGTCATCGTAGGTGATCTCCGGCTTTTTCTCCACATCCACAACGCTTTCCTCCTGGGCGTTCTCTTCTTCTCCGGCGGCCTTGGCTTCTTCTGCCTTCATGGCTTCCACCTTCTCCAGGACCTCCTTCACGTCCATACGGGCGAACAGAATCTCCGGCTTCTCCGTTACCTTATTTCCATTGGGATACAGTCCGAACTGGTCCATGGCCTCCAGAGTCCTCTTTTCTGTATTGAGCTGGGCCAGGATCTTTTCAGACGTCTCCGGCATAAAGGAGGACAGGAGAGACGCGCCGATGGTGATGGCCTCGGTCAGGTTGTAAAGCACCGTAGCCAGACGGTCCTTCTTCTCCTCATCCTTTGCCAGAGTCCACGGAGTGGTCTCGTCGATGTATTTATTGCTGCGGCGGAAGATATTGAAGATCTCTGTGATGGCATCGGCCACGCGCAGCTTCTCCATCTTCTCGTCTGCCTTCTTCACAGCCTCTAAAACAGCGGCCTTTAAGTCATCATCCACGTCCTCGCAGACGTTTTTGTTCTCCACAACTCCGCCGAAATATTTATTGGTCATGGAAACGGTACGGTTCACCAGGTTGCCCAGGATATTGGCCAGATCGGAGTTCATCCGCTCCACCATTAATTCCCAGGAGATCACGCCGTCATTCTCAAAGGGCATCTCATGGAGTACAAAATAACGGACTGCATCCACGCCAAAGAAGTCCACCAGCGTATCGGCGTACAGCACGTTTCCTTTGGACTTGCTCATCTTTCCGTCGCCCTGGAGGAGCCACGGATGGCCGAATACCTGCTTGGGAAGGGGCAGATCCAGGGCCATTAAGAAGATGGGCCAGTAAATAGTATGGAACCGGATGATATCCTTACCGATCAGATGGAGATCTGCCGGCCAGAACTTATTGAATTTTTCATCATGGTTCCCATCGCAGTCATAGCCGATCCCTGTGATATAGTTGGTCAGGGCGTCCAGCCATACATAGGTCACATGCTTCGGATCGAAATCCACCGGGATCCCCCACTTAAAGGAGGTCCTGGATACGCAGAGATCCTGTAAGCCCGGCAGCAGGAAGTTGTTCATCATCTCATTTTTTCTGGATACCGGCTGGATAAATTCCGGATGGCTGTTGATATGGTCGATGAGCTTCTGGGCATATTTGCTCATACGGAAGAAGTATGCCTCCTCCTTTGCAGGCTGTACCGGGCGGCCGCAGTCGGGGCACTTTCCGTCCACCACCTGGGACGGGGTCCAGAAGGACTCGCAGGGAGTACAGTAAAGGCCCTCATAATGGCCCTTATAGATATCGCCTTTTTCGTAGAGCTTCTTAAAGATCTTCTGCACCTGCTTTTCATGGTACTCGTCAGTGGTGCGGATGAATTTATCATAGGATGTGTTCATCAGATCCCAGATATTTTTGATCTCTCCCGCCACGTTGTCCACAAACTCCTTGGGCGTCACGCCGGCGTCCTGGGCCTTTAACTCGATCTTCTGGCCGTGCTCGTCGGTTCCGGTCTGGAAATATACGTCATAGCCCTGCTCTCTTTTGTACCGCGCAATGGCGTCTGCCAGCACGATCTCATACGTATTTCCGATATGCGGTTTTCCGGATGTGTAGGCAATGGCCGTGGAAATATAGTACGGCTTCTTACAATTCTTGCACATAAAAAATCCTCCTTTAAGACAAAAAAAGACCCGTCTTCTCTTAAAGACGAGTTCTCCCTCGTGTTACCACTTTAATTCAGAGATCCCTCACAGGATCCCCCTCACCGGCTGCCTTAAACAGCCTGACGCGCTAACGGGCGCTTCCGTCGCAGCCTCAACTCTCTGCCCTTTTACCGGCAGCTCCTTCAGCCGCGCAGCTCCGGGACCATCTTCTGCAAAAGCTCCGCTCCCCGCTCGCACCATCCGGGGTCTCTGAAAGCTTCCCTTTTTGCATACTCTTCCCTTCACAGCCTTTTCCCTATTATATCCCTAGTCTATCCTGTTCCAACGGTTTTGTCAAGACTGGGAAAACGCCTGCAGGCAAAAGCAGCGGGCATCTGCGAATACTTTGAAAAAAGAACCAGCGCATACCCCTTCTGTTCCCATCATATATTGGCGGTATACAGCCGGTCTCCGGGCGCTCTTCCCGGCTCTGGCCCGGCTTTTCAAGGAGGTATCGTCATGCGGCCTGAACATGGCTTTTCCCGAAAAAATCCGTACATACTTCTATGGGGGCTCCTGGCCCTGTCCCTGCTTCTCACCTCCTGCGGCCGTCAGAGGATCCGGCAGCCCGGAGAAAGCGGCGCGGCCTTTGAAAACAGCACCGCTCCGGGAAACAGCACCGTCCCGGGAAACAGCGCGGCTTCGGAGTCCGGCGGGGCTCCCGGGTGTCCGTCCCAGGAGGACATAGCCGCTGCCCAGGCTGCCTTCGACGCCTTCTGCACCCAGGTCTTCCAGGAGGAGATGGCCCAGGCCGGTACCCTGGACCTCCACTATACGCTGCTGCGGCCCGAAGCCTTCGGGATCTCTCCCGGAGAACCGAGGCTGGGTACCTGCACTTTGGAGGACATGATCCAGTCCGGGGCGGCGGTCCAGGAGCTGGCAGACCGGCTGGCAGCCTTCGACCGCTCCCTGCTCACCGAAGACCAGGCCCTGGTGTACGACGCCCTTTCCGAGACCCTCCAGGCCTCCCTCATGGGCCGGGGACTGGAGCTTTATGAGCAGCCCCTGGCTCCCACCATCGGTGTCCAGGCCCAGCTTCCCATTCTCCTGGCAGAATATTCCTTCCACTCCTTAAAGGACGTGGAGGACTACCTGGACCTTCTGTCCCAGACCGATGCTTATTACGCCCAGATCCTGGAATTTGAAAACCAGAAGGCCGATGCGGGCCTGGGTCCCTCGGATGCCACCATCGACCGGATCCTGGAATCCTGTGAGAGCTACCGGATCGATCCGGACCAGAACTTTCTCACTGAAACCTTTGCCGCCAGGCTGGCGTCCCTGGAACAAGAGGTCCCTCTGACCGCAGAGCAGAAGGCGGACCTCCACTCCCGCCATCTGTCCGCCATACAAGGACATTTTATTCCGGCCTACGAGGCCATGATCCAGGGCATGACTGCTCTTAAAGGGCGCGGGATCAACGACGGCGGCCTGGCCGGAGCCAGGGACGGGAAGCAGTATTATGAATACCTGGTAAAAACCGGGCCCGGACTCTCCTATACGGTCCCGGAGCTTAAGGAGGCCTTAAAGGCCAGGATCCAAAAGGACTATGAGGCCCTGGGCCGGATCCTCCGGGAGACTCCCGCTGCCGGTCTGGAAAACGCCTCCTTTTCCCTAACCGATCCCCAGGCCATCCTCCTGGACCTCCAGGAACAGATGAAGGGGCTTTTCCCGGAGCTTTCCCAGTGCGGCTATGAGGTCCGCCAGGTGCCATCCTGTCTGGAGGCCTCCTTAAGCCCCGCCTTTTATCTGACGGCTCCTGTGGACGACAGGGACCAGAACGTCATCTACATCAACGGCGGCTCCACCGACAGCCGGAAGGACCTCTACACCACCCTGGCCCACGAGGGCTTTCCCGGCCATCTCTACCAGACCGTATACAGCCGGACCCACGCGAAAACGCCGCTGTCCGCTCTTTTAAGCTGCTCCGGAGCCAACGAGGGCTGGGCCACCTATGTGGAAAATATCGCCTGTACCTTTGACAACGGCCTTTCCAGGGCCGCCGGAAAGTACCGGGCCCATATGCGCTCCCTGTCCCTCTGCGTCCATGGCCTGCTGGATATTGGGATCAATTATGACGGCTGGGACGAGGCCAGAGCCGGGGAATTCATCCGCTCCTGCTTCCAGGCCGACGACCAGACGGTCCGGGAGCTGTGGCAGGTGATGATCGATAACCCAGCCAATTATCTGGAGTACTGCGGAGGATATATTGAATACATGGACATGAGAGAGCAGGCGGAGGCCGCCCTGGGAAGCCGTTTTTCTCCCCTGGACTTCCACAAGCTCCTCCTGGATCTGGGGCCTGTGCCCTTTTCTGTGATCCGCCCCCGGTTTACGGCCTGGCTGGAGGAACAGGTCTGACAGGCTGCGGGCCTGTCAGAATTATATTTACTGTCTATACTTTATATATTATAATATTTACAGATACTAATTTATAATTTCTGTTCAAGGAGGTGTTTTATGGGCAGATCCATTCTTTTTCTGATTTTACTTTTTGTTTTCCCTCTTTCTGCCTGCTCCCATAAATCGTCCGCTCCGGTCTCTGCTGATACGATGCCGGATATGGAGGAGCTCCTGGCCTATTCCCAATCCCACTCCCAGGAAGAGTATGAGAAAAAATTAAAGGAGATCCAGGCAGTCATCGACAATACCTCTTATGAGGAGCTCTGTCAGATCCTTACCGATTCCCTGGCTTCCTGGGCGGATACACAGACCGATCTTGAGATCACCGATACCTCCATGGAATTTTCTGAAGATCCTCTGCTGATGGATGAGCAGAGGAAGGAAAAGCTGTATAACAACTGGACCGTATCTGTAAATATCCAGCTGGCCGGAGATGAGAAGTCCAAATATGATGTTCCCGATGCAGCCGCCATCTACCGCCAGGCGGCAGATGCGCTGCGGAGCACTCCCTACGGGGCCTATAAGCTCCATACCTTAAAGATAACCGCCAGCAGCGACCCGGACCGGATCCTGACCTCGGAGCAGGAAGGCAGCTTCTTCCTTACAGACTCTGCCTTTTCCCTTCCCCAGGAGCCGGAAGAGCTGGCGATCCAGAAAACGGTCCTGGAACAGGTGGAGGAGTTCAACCAGGAGTACTTTTCCGATGAGCGCTACCGCGGACAGAATGTGACCTTAAAGCGGTTCGGATCCCCCAGGGATTCTTCTGTTCTTTACCTGGAGTTTCCCATCTACGCTCCGCCCTTTGACCAGGACATGGCTGCCTTTGCCGACAGCCTTGAAGCCCGCGGCCAGGAATTTTTCCATGTAATTACGGAAAATAATGAAAATCTGGAATATTTAAAAAAATGTGGGATAACCTCTGTGACTGTCCGTTTTGTCACCTCCTGGGACAACCGCCTGGAAGGCCCCGAGCGGTACCGGGAATTTTCCTGGGAGCTTTAAACCGCGGATCATTTTTTCATTTTCTGATTTCTTCTACCGCAATTCTGCGCTATAATGGAAGAAGCGAAAATGTACGGGCGAAGCCCGCAGACCTGTCAGTTTCCATGTAAAGGAGAAATGAATATGAATGAAGTAATGAACGCCATCCTGACCCGGAGAAGCATCCGGAAGTTCACCGCAGACCCCATTCCCGCCGAAGTCCTGGAGGACCTTGTAAAGGCTGCCCTCCATGCTCCCAGCGGCATGGGAAAACAGACCTGGCAGTTTACCGTGGTCACAAACCAGGAGATCATCCATCGTCTCTGCGGCCTCATCGGGACTGAGCTGGGCCGGGAAGGCTACGACATGTACGGCCCTGCCGCTGTGATCATCCCCTCCAATGAAAAGGAAAGCCCCTGGGGGAAGGAGGACAACGCCTGCGCCATGGAAAATATCTTCCTGGCGGCCCGCTCTTACGGCGTCGGCTCCGTATGGATCAACCAGATGCAGAACATCAACGACCGTCCGGCAGTCCGCGCCCTGTTAGACGAGATTGGCGTTCCCGCAGACCATGTGATCTACGGCGTGGCCGCCCTGGGCTATGCGGATCCCTCCGTACCGGTGGAGCCCAAGGAGCGCACCGGAAAAGTCGTATATGTAAAATAGCGCGTAAAACCCCGCCGGGAAACGCTGTAAATACCCCCAGCCCAGAGGAGTTTCTTGAGATCAGTACCATGGTCCCCTGCGGCTCACGCCTGGCCCTTACCATTATGAAGCTGGGTAAGCTGTAATTGCATACTGCTCCAATCCATTTCCAAAGCCGCCAGATAATTTTTTCATTTTCCGATTTCTTATGGCGCAATTCTGCGCTATAATAGAAGAAGCGAAAATGCATGGGAACTGGCCGCGGTCCTGTCAGTTTCCATGCAGCCTAGAAAGGAGAAAATCTTATGGAACGAGCAAAGCAGTTAATGGAAATGGTCGCAAAGTATGAATCCCTGATCTACGATACCGCCGACTATATCTGGAAGAACCCGGAGACCGGATACCGGGAGTGGAAGACCTCCGCATATATGGAGGAGCATTTCGAGGCCCTGGGCTACACCCTCACCAAAGCCGGAAACATCCCCGGCTTCTACGCCGATCTGGACACCGGAAGACCCGGACCGAAGATCGCCATCTTAGGAGAGCTGGATTCCCTGATCGTTGGAAATCACCCGGACGCGGATCCCGAGACTCACGCGGTCCATGCCTGCGGCCATAACGCCCAGTGTGCCATCCTTCTGGGAGTTGCCGCTGCCATGAAGGAGCCGGGCGCGCTGGATGGTCTCTGCGGCTCCATCCGTTTCATGGCTGTACCGGCCGAGGAGCTGATCGAGCTGGGCTTCCGGGAGGAATTACGGAAGCAGGGCGTGATCCGGTATTTCGGCGGAAAGGTGGAATTTATTTCCAGAGGCTACTTTGACGGCGTTGACATGGCCATGATGATCCATTCCGGAAAGCTTCCCGAGGGAAAGACCCTGTCCGTCAGCCAGGGCTGCAACGGCTGTATCACCAAGAATATCACCTTCAAGGGCGTGGCCTCCCATGCCGGCGGTTCTCCGGAAGCCGGAAAGAATGCGCTCTATGCGGCCACCTGCGGACTGAATGCCGTCAACGCCATCCGCGAGACCTTCGTGGACAGCGAGCACATCCGCTTCCATCCCATCATCACCGAGGGCGGAGCAGCCGTCAACGCCATCCCGGAGACAGCCAAGGTGGAATCCTATGTACGCGGCGCTTCCTTTGACAGCATCCGTGATTATAATAAAAAGGTAAACCTGGCTCTGGCCGGAGCGGCCGCCTCTCTGGGCTGCAATGTGGAGCTGGACGACCATCCGGGCTACTTCCCCTTAAATAACGATGCCAACATGACGGAGATCCTGACAGAGGCCATGGAAGCGGTGACCGGGCCCGGTACTGTGGCCCGCGGCTCCTGGGGGACCGGCTGCACCGATATGGGCGATGTTTCCGCCATCATGCCGGCCATCCATCCCCATGCCAGCGGCTCCATCGGCACCGGACACGGCAAGGACTACTATGTGGCTGACAAGAAAGCCGGCTGCCTGTATCCGGCCCAGTGCCTGACCGTAGCTGCCTCCATGTTCCTGGAAAACGACGCCGCCAGGGCAAAGAAGGTCCTCGCCGAGGCGAAGCCTTACTTTAAGTCCAAAGATGAGTATCTGGCTGCCATTGACAATCTGACCATGGATAAAGACGCTGTCATCTACAACGAGGACGGCACCGTTACCCTGGATTTCTGTCAGAGATAACGCCGAAAAGCCAATCCATTCAAGCAAGGGGCAGGTGCAGCCCATATGAGCTGCATCCGCCCCCTGTTCTTTTCCCTTCCGGTATCTTCAGACAGATACCGCCTGTCTTTATATAAACAGATATTGGAACAGATTAAAGCTATAACCCACAAAAATGATCCCCACGGTACAGACCGCCGCAAATGTTCCCAGGAGCCGCGGCTTCACCGCCTTTCCCAGCATGACCATGGACGGAAAGCTCAGGGTGGTGACCGCCATCATGAAGCTTAAGATGGTCCCCAGCTGGGCGCCCTTGGCCAAAAGCGCCTCTGCCACCGGGATGGTCCCGAAAATATCCGCGTACATGGGGACGCCCACCAGAACGGCCAGCACTACGCCAAAGGGATTTCCGCTTCCCAGGGCAGTCTCGATCCATTCCCCGGGGATCCAGTTGTGGATCACGGCTCCGATGCCCACGCCTGCAAGAATATACGGGAATACCTTTTTGAAGGTGAACTCCACCTGGTCCCTGGCATAGGCCAGCCGGTCCCGGACCGTAAGCGCCGGACCTTCAAGATCCACCCGGCCTGCCATCCGGATAAACTCCTCCACCTCAGCCTCCATGTGCAGCTTTTCGATCACCGTCCCCCCAAGGACCGCCACAAAAAGTCCCAAAAGAACGTATACGGCCGCGATCTTCACGCCAAAAATGCTCGTCAGGAGCACCAGGCTCCCCAGATCTACCATGGGGGAGGAGATCAGAAAGGAAAAGGTCACGCCCAGAGGAAGGCCTGCCCCCGTAAATCCCATGAACAGGGGAATGGAGGAGCAGGAGCAGAACGGGGTCACCGTTCCCAGAAGGGCCGCCGCGATCCTGGCCCCCAGCCCATGGAACCGGCCCAGGATCCTTTTGCTGCGCTCCGGCGGAAAATAGCTCTGGATATAAGAGATCACAAAGATCAGCGTGCATAATAAGATCGTGATCTTAATGATATCATAGATAAAAAAATGTACGCTGCCGCCAAGTCTGGAGGAAATATCGGTTCCCATGGCCGTAAGGCCCGCTCCCACCGCGTCCTTCAGCCATTTCATGCCGAGGATCTGGTCCTGGATCAGGCTCCACAGCCCCTTTCCTGCCTCCATCATTTCTTCAGCAGACGGACGATCTCCGATGTCTTCGCCGTCCGTCCCGCGATCACCAGCTTACCGTCGATCATCAGCGACGGCGCCGCCATGACGCCCAGCTTCACGATCTCCATCAGGTCTCCGACCTTTTCCACCACTGCATCGCTGCCAGTCTCCTTTACGGCCTCCATCACATTTTCATACAGCTTATCGCAGTTTTCACATCCCATACCGATCACCTTTATGACCATGTTATCCTCCTTTAATTCTTAAGCTTCATCTCGCTGCCCACATGCTCCTCCCAGGCGGAGAAGATCTTTTTTATGACCATGGGGCCGATCTTTGAAATAAACACCAACTGGGACCGTTCAAAGGCCCCGCACTCCTTATAGTCGATCAGGGAGCCCACCACGTCCACCTGGGTCCAGCCCGTTTCCGCAAGATCACAGAAGCCCTTGATCCGGTGTACATCCGGAGCCACCGCCGCCAAAAATTTGTGGAGCTTTTCTTTTTCCACCTGGCCCTCGTATTCCATGAACAGGGACTTGGGCTTTGTTTCCACTGAGTTGGTGGTTTCCTCGCTTTCGGCCCACTGGAAGATCCTCAGATCCTTTTGTAAGAAGGAATGGTCCATTTCCCCATTGACGCTCTCGATGATCTCGCATACCGGATTGATCTCCCGGATCTTTTCTGCCACCTGCTCTGCCTGGACCGTATCCGCCAGATCTGTTTTTGTAATGACCGCCAGGTTGCAGTGCTTCAGCTGACGGAAGGCTGTCTCCTCATCCTTGACCTGCTCCAGGAAGTTCACCGCGTCCACAAAGCAGATCACGCCCTTAAAGTCGTATTCCTTTTCCGAAGCGATCCGCGCCGCGTCCAGGATCTCCTGGACATTGGAGGGATCTCCCCAGCCGGAGCTTTCCACAAAAAGATAGTCGAAATCCTGCTGGGCCATGTCCGCCAGGGCCTTGACAAAATTTAGCTTCTGGCAGGTGCAGAAAATAGAGCCCCGGTTGATCTCCACCATCTGGATATCGTCATTCCGCAGGATCGTTCCATCGATCCCCAGCTTCCCGAATTCGTTCTGGATGACCCCGATCCGGCTGCCCTTCAGTCTCTCCAGAAGCTTTAATAACGCCGTGGTCTTTCCAGAGCCCAGAAAGCCGGTCAGAACGTACAGATTTGTATTCACAGTTTCCATTTTTTCCATGTCCTCCTTTTTTCTCTCTTCCTTCCCGCAGCCGCAGACCCTTGTCCCCGCCTCCGGGATCATCAGCCCCTCCGCCGCCCGGCAGATCTCTCCCACTCTGGTCTTATTCAAGGAATAATGGGTCCATTTTCCTTCCCGCCGCGGGATCACAAGCCCCGCGTCGGTCAAAAGCTTCATATCGTGGGACAGAGTCGGCTGCGTAATATGAAATTCCTCCAGAATCTTACAGGCACAGAGCTCGCCTCCTGCCAGCATATGGACGATCTTCAGCCGCTTGGGATCCGAAAGAGCCTTAAACAGCCTGGCATATTCTACATAGTCCAAATTTACATATCCCCTTTTACATATAGATTTTTTTCTATGTTTGCATTATAAGTCTCATATAGAATTTTGTCAATACGTTTTCCCAAAAGGGCCGCCAATGAAAAATGGCGTAAAAAGACATCTGTCTCCTTCACATTTCGTTATGTACTATGATATACTGGCTTAGAGGTGAGGCTCTTGAAAGAAAAGCAGTTCAGCACTGGAGAAGCTGCCAAAATCTCCGGGCTTACGATCCGCACATTACAGCATTACGATAATATAGGAGTTCTTCCTGCGTCTGGGCGGACGGAGGGGGGACGAAGATATTATACCGAAGATGATATCATAAAACTTGAGCATATCGTCTTTTATCGTGGACTGGGCTTTTCCTTAGAACAGATCAAGGAAAAAATTCCAGCTATAACGGCAGAAAAGAAAGCAATGGAGTTATTATCTTCACAGAAGATCCTGTTATACAATCAGATCGATTCCATACAAAATAGCATTGCGGCCATCGAAGCAAGCCAGGAGATCATTGAAGCCGGTAAAACACCGCCATGGGCATTACTCGCTGCCTTTATGCAGTCTTTAGAAAAAATAGATATTTCTATGTGGGCGGATTATGAATTTTCAGATGCTCAGATGGAGGTTTTTTCCGAACATTTTCATTCCTTTGAAGATGTCGTTGAATTTTATAATACGTGGAAACGCTTATCCATCAAAGCGGCTGCGTTCTATGAAGCAGGGATCGATCCCAAAGAGCCGATCGCACAGAGATTGGCAATGGAATGGGATACGATGATAAAAAAAGTGACTGGCGGAAGTGCGGAACATGAGCAGGCGTTCCTTGCAGTAGATGATCATCGTATGACATGGAATCCGGCTGAAAAAGAGCTGATCGAAAAGGCAGAACCATTTTTAGAGGAAGCCATACACTTCTATCATCACAATAAGTAAACTCAGATCCAATGCTTCCGAGGCAGAAATGCCTCGGATATTTTTTTCAAAAAGGTATTGCTAATTACGTAACGTCATGTAATAGAATACAACTTGAAGGTTGGTGATAAAATGAAAAATATAATTGAAATAAAAGATCTGTCAAAATGCTATGGCGATCTTGCAGCCGTAAACCACATCAGTTTTCAAGTGAAGAAAGGCGAACTATTTGCATTTCTCGGAACCAATGGTGCAGGGAAATCCACAACGATCCATATGATCTGCTCCCTTCTCACAAAAACCTCCGGAAAAATTATTGTAGATGGGTTCGATATGGATCATGAACCTGAAAAAATAAGGAACTGCCTGGGAATTGTTTTCCAAAATAATGTATTAGACGATGTACTGACCGTGAAAGAAAATCTGATGATACGGGCACAGCTGCGCGGACTGCACAGCAAAGAATTAAAGATCCGTATGGAGGCATTCAGGCAGGCATTCCGTCTGTCTGATATTTGGAACCGCCCATTTGGAAAGCTTTCCGGCGGCCAGAAACGAAAATGTGAAATTGTACAGGCGGTTTTGCATAAGCCGAAAATTCTGATATTGGATGAACCAACAACCGGGCTTGATCCGCAGACCAGAGCCTCCATCTGGAAGCTGATCCGGGATATGCAGGAAGAATATGGGATGACCGTTTTCCTTACGACACATTACATGGAAGAAGCGGCCGGTGCCGACCATGTTGTGATCCTCAAAAAGGGCAGCATACAAGCAGAAGGGACACCCGATGCTCTGAAAAGACGGTACGGAAAAGACGCTCTCAAGCTATGGTTTGACAATCCTGAGGATAGCGCAGAAACACTTAGGGCAATGGGATATGCCCCAAAACTGAAAACAGACCATCTTCTGATATCTGTTGACAATAGCCAGGAGGCTTTGAACATTTTAGCGGGTATCAGAGATCTTAAGGATTTTGAACTGATAAAAGGAACGATGGATGACGTCTTTTTAGCAGCAACGCAAATGGAGGCAGAAAAATGCGGGAAATAGGAATTATGACAAGAAGAATTATAAAGCTTTATCTTAGAAACCCATTGTCCATTCTATTCTCATTTGTATACATGCTGATGTTTCTTGTTCTGATCCATCTGTTTTTAGGCGACTATCTGGCGCAGGGAATGGCAGAGGTATATGCAGAAGTCGCAGGTATGAATTTTTCAAGCATGCGTTGGCTGGTGGACTCAACTGCCATGGCAGGTGTTTTAATGATCAACTGTATCCTGATTCCATTAAATGTGCTCACGATCCTGGTGGAGGACAGCAGCACAAATAAACTGGACAGCTTTCTTGCCAGTTCCATATCCCGCAGCAGACTGGCTGCCGGATATTGGCTTGCACCGTTCCTTGTTGGCGCTGTATTGAACATCCTCTGCCTGTTTATTTCGGAGGGTTTTATTGTGATGAACGGCGGTAAGCGGCTATGTCCACAAGCGGGCATTCAAATGATCGGCTTGATCCTGGTCAATACCTTTTCCACCACAAGCATTTTGTCTGTGACAGCCCTCTTGATCCAAAAGGCACAGATCTACAGTACCTTTACAGGAATCATGTCCGCATTCGTTGGATTTATAACCGGCGCATTTTTACCCATCGGAATGCTCCCTGCGGATATTCAAAAGCTGTTTGCGTTTTTTCCGGCCCATCATGGCACCACTATGATGCGGGAAATTATGACAAAGGAGGCGCTTTCAGCAACCTTTGGGAGTGTTGCAGATCAGACCATAAAAGGACGCCTGATGACAGCGCAGGAAATAAAACAGACCTATGCGGCCGAAAATGGCATCATCTATATATTTGAGAATACCAGATTCACTTTTCCTGTGATGCTTACCATCGTTATTGGCGCAGGAATGGTATTTTTCCTTATCAGCTGCATGTTCATGATGAAATACCGAAAAAAATAAGTTACAATGGAAACATCTGAATCATTGATGTAATAGAACAGGATAGGATGGGAAGTATAAAATGAAGGTAATGAATGCCAAAGAAATCGGCGGAGATCCGATCAGAAATGAAATAAGCAGTATATTTGTGGATGGTTTTTACAAATGGATCAAATTCTTTTCCAAAGATAAGGAGGTTTTAAAAAAAGCATTTGCCCATATGTTCAATCCTGATGCATTTTATGTTGCGATCCTTGATGACCAGGTGGCGGGATTTGCCTCCATCTATAATGACCAGATCAAAAATATTTCGCTGGACAGAAAGCAGCTTCAGAAGCATCTTGGATTCTTTATGGGGCTTGCTGCTTATAAGATATTAAAAAAGGAATTTGAAGATAAACAGTATCCTTTTGAAATGACACCTCAGATGCAGGCGATCGAATTTGTCGCTTCAAATGCACAATACAGAAGAAAGGGCGTTGCATCAGAGATCATAAAACACATAATAAAAGAAGACCATCACACCGTTTTTGTCCTGGAGGTTGCTGATACAAATACCAGTGCTGTTTCTTTATATAAAAAAATAGGGTTTAAAGAATTTATGAAGGTAAAGATGAAAAATAGCAAACAAAGCGGCGTTGACCATTTGATCTATATGGCATATCAAAAGAAAGCCTCTACGAATCCTAATGGGATGATCGCTCCCTAAAGCAAGGGGACGCTGCAAAAAGGGACGTTTTTCCTTATCCGCTGTCCGCATTTATGGAACACCAGCCTTCCGCGGCCGGTGTTCCTGTTATAATACGATCAGCCTTCCCTTACTTTCTTATGCCGGGAGGGCCGGACTGGGGACGGCCAACGGTCTTTCCCTGCCGGGTCCCGGACCTCTGTCTCCCAGCACCCCTTCCGGCTTTGGCCCCAGGCTTCTGTTTCCCGGTAAGCTCTCCCAGACCGCTCCCGGTCCTGTTCCTTCCAGGGATCCTCCCGGGACCTCCCCCGGTCTGCCGTTTTCCGGCGTCCTTTCCCAGACCGGCCCCAGCCTTCTGCCTTCCGGAACTATTTCCTGCTTCCGGCGCAGCCTTCCCCTTCCCGGATCCACGCTTTTCAGCCGTCTTCTTCACACTGTATCCAAAGGTTCCCAGGCATTCCCCCAGGCCGTAATACCGCCCGTGGGAGTAGGCCATGGGCCTGGCCGCTGACAGGTGGAAGGTGTCCTTTTCATCCATATATTTTTCGTCCACGTCCACCGCCACCACCTGGGCCAGAAACATATGATGGCTTCCCAGCTCATCCACCCGCACCACCCGGCACTCCAGGTTCACCGGACATTCCCGGATCAGCGGCACTGACACCTCGCTGGCTTTTTCCTTCGTGAGCCCCATATCTGCCCATTTATCCGTATCCCGGCCCGACCGGACGCCGCAGTAGTCCGTAGCCCGGGCCAGCTCCTCTGTGGTCAGGTTCACAACAAACTCCCCGGTCTCCCGGATCATATGGTAGGAATACCGCTCCGGCCGGATGCTGATGGTCAGCATCGGCGGATTGGTGCACACCGTTCCCGCCCAGGCCACGGTGATGATATTGGCGTTTCCCTCTTTATCGGCCACAGAGACCATGACCGCAGGAACGGGATACAGCATGTTCCCCGGCTTAAACTGTCTTTTTCCCATAAAATTCCTCCAGCTCCCGCCGCTTACTGCTGCAGCGCCATCATGATCTGGGGGGCCAGCTGCTTCTTTCTGGAAACCACGCCCGGAAGGCTGACGATGCCGTCCATCTCTTCCATCTCCTCGTCTCCGGAGCCATCCTCATCTGCCATATGGAAGGCTGTGGAAACAAGCTGCTCGGCTCCCTGGCCCACGCAGATCAGGTCCGTGGACTCTGTCAGGATGTTTGTCAGCATGAAGAACATCATATCCGCGTCATGCTGCTCTCTGGCCTTCTCCGTATAAGCCAGCATCCGGGGCTTCAGATTCTCCAGCTCCTCTGAATCCAGAGAGGTGATCTGGCCGATCCCGAACACAGAATTTCCCACCGTGAACCGCTTGAAGTCCTGATAGAAAATGTCCTCGTCCGATTTCCCCTTCAGATTGCTGCCAGCTGCAAACATCTTTTTTGCATACTCCTCGGCATGGATCCCCGCGATCTCTGCCAGAGCCAGGGCCGCCTCCTTATCCACCGCCGTACAGGTAGGGGAACGGAACAGCAGCGTGTCTGAAATAATGGCGCTGCATAAAAGTCCCGCTGTGGTCTTATCGATCTTCACGTTATTTTCCTGGTACATCTGGTAAATGATGGTAGCCGTACAGCCCAGAGGCTGGTTTCTGAAAAATACCGGAGACATGGTCTGCACCGTTCCAAGACGGTGATGGTCTATGATCTCCCGGATATCCGCCGTCTCGATACCCTCGACGGCCTGGGTCCGCTCGTTGTGATCCACCAGGATGATATGTTTTCCCTTAGCTCCCAACAGGTTCCGGCGGGAGATCATGCCCAGATATTTTCCGTCGGAATCCAGAATCGGGAAATCACGGTGGCGCTTGTTGGCCATGATGTCCCGGATATCGTCAATGGGGTCCTCATCGGAGAAGCCGATGATATTTTCCATGGTCATAAAATAGCTGATGGGCATGGACTGGTTGATCAGTCTTGCGGTGGTATATGTATCATAGGGCGTGGTGATCACCGTGCAGCCCCGTTCCTGGGCCAGCTTCCGGATGGTCAGGGAAACCCCCGCGCCCTCGCAGACAATGATGCAGCCCGCCTCCATCTCAATGGCGCAGAGCTGGGATTCGTACCGGTTTCCCAGGATCACCAGGTCATGCTTTTCAATATAATTCTCCATCAGATCCGGATTTGCGGCGGCGATCAGGACCTTTCCCTTATCAAAATATGCCTCCGCGTCTCCCACCACAATGCTGCCCTCCAGGGTATCCAGGATGTTGGAATACTTGGTATTGGCCTTGGAAATGATACTGCTGTCATACAGGTTCATATAGGATTTGGTAATATCTCCGATGGTGATGACCCCCTCTAAAACGCCCTCCTCTGTGACACAGGGGATCGTCACCACATTATTTTCCTGCATGAGGCTCCATGCGGTCTTCAGGGAAATGCCCCGGTCCACGCCTTTGGTCTTGCGGATCTCAATATCCTTTACCTGGGTCTTCACGCTTTCCACCAGACGGGGCGCTTCCACCTGGAAAAAATCCAGTACAAACTGCGTCTCCGGGTTCACATTTCCAGCGCGGCACGGTTCATATTCCTTTCCCGTCAGCGTCCGCTTCAAGGCGGCATAGCAGATGGCAGAGCAGATGGAATCCGTATCCGGGTTCCGGTGTCCAATGACCAGCGTCTTCTGCTTTTCTGTATTTATCATAAATGGTCTTCGTCCTTTCCGATGATTTCATGGTCACATTCCAGTTCTTTCTTAAGTATAGCACACAGGGTAAAAACCGTACACCCGGGAATTTGTACAAAAAGCAAAGCAAAACGGGGGCATAATCAGACATGCCCCCGGATATTTATCTGGTTTTTTGAACCGTTACTTTTTCACGATCTGTACCCGGAAATCACCGGTTCCATCGTAGTAATAATCTCCCACAACCTTTAAGCGGTAGCCCGCCGGAACCGTCGTCATCTCTGTACAGTTGATGGTGCCCTTGCCGTCCACAAGGCCTTCGGCCCAGATCTGTCCGGGCGCCCATACCGTATTGTCTTCCTTACAGTAGTATACCACATTGACCCAGCCGCCGGTCTTGGTGTCGTCCTTTACGATACGGACACGCAGCTCGCTGCCGCCGTCGTAATAGTAATCGCCAACGACCTTTAGGTGATAGCCCTTGGGTACTGTGGTCATTTCACTGGAGTTTACATTTCCTTTTCCATTCACAAGGCCCTTGGCCCAGATCTCTCCGGGGGCCCACACGGTATTGTCTTCCTCGCAGAAATATACTACATTGACCCAGCCGCCTTTTTTCTCCTGGTCATTGTTGTTTCCGTTTCCATTGTTGTTTCCATTGTGGTGGCCGTTTCCGTTCTGATGGCCATGGTGATGGCCATTGCCCGGCCAGCGGTCGTCATCATCATCGTCCCAGTCGTCATCATCCCAACGGTCATCGTCATCCCAGCGGTCGTCGTCATCCCAACGGTCATCATCGTCATCATCGTCATCGTCGTCATCATCCCAGCGGTCTTCCCACTTGTCTTCCCATTTATCTTCCCACTTATCGTCCCAGTCTCTGGCCAGGGCCTCAATGCTCGTCAGCTGGGTACCTGCGATCATAAAAGCTGCTGCGAATAATAATCCCTTTACATTTCTCTTTCTCATATGATGTCCTCCTTTTATCTGATTTCACGATTTTTTTCTTCTTTATATCTGGATTATAGTATAAAATTTCCATAATTTCAACAGATTGGAAAAGACGTAAGAAAACGTATGAAAAATGTAAAAATGTAATAAAAAAGTAATATTCGTAACATCCTTTCTATGCATTTTTCCCAGCAGCACCCCGTGAACAAAACTTACAAAAGCCGCTTACAATAGTTTCATAATCTATTTACAATTTATTCATATTTTGTTCACATATATTTTTTATACTAATTGCATAGAAAAAATTTATTTCTCATCGCCAATATGACAAATTGCACATAGATTTTTCATAATTGCCCCGGCTGTCGCAGCCGGGGTCTCCTCATTTTATCCCAATACCAGCTTCGCAGCCCCATAGATCCCCGCATCGTTTCCCAGTGTAGCCAGGAGAACCTTTGCCTTCTTTGTGGCCATGGGCGATAACTGGTCGTGGTATCTCTGGATCTTTTCGGTCAGAAAGGTCCCGGCCCTGGAAACGCCGCCTCCGATCAGGTAGGCCTCCGGATCCACCACCATGGTGATCCCGGCCATGGCCCAGCCCAGATACCGGCAGGAGGTCTCCACTGACTCCAGAGCCAGAGGATCCCCGGCCCTGGCTGCGTCCAGCACGCTCTTAGCCGACAGATTTTTCACTTCCCGCAGGGAGGATAGCCGTGCCGGATCTGCCTCCAGGAGCTTCCTGGCCAGACGGGCGATCCCCGTGGCCGAAGCTGCCTGCTCCAGACATCCGTATCCGCCGCAGTTGCACTGCTCTGTCTCTCCTTCGATCACATGGATATGGCCGATCTCGCCGCCGACGCCCTGCATACCGGACCAGATCTTTTCATTGAGGATAATACCGCCGCCGACGCCCGTTCCCAGGGTGATCATGACCATATTTTTATAGCCGCGGCCGCCTCCCTGCCACAGCTCACCCAGGGCAGCCACATTGGCATCATTGGCGCTCTTTACCGGCATCCCGTCCAGAAGGCCGCTTAAGATCTTCTGGGGGTTCATGGCCTTCCAGCCCAGGTTCACGCAGAATTCCACGTGGCCGTCCTCCAGGACCGGCCCCGGAAGTCCCATGCCGGCTCCTTCAAAATCTGCCGTCGAAAGTCCCCTTTCCGCTGCCTTTTTCTTTATGGCCGCCGCAATATCCTCCAGGATATGCGCCCCTCCGTTTTCCTTTCTCGTGGGGATCTCCCACTTCTCCAGAAGCGTTCCGTCCTGCTCAAACATACCGAGCTTTACGGTCGTGCCTCCGATATCGATTCCAATGCATTTCCGGCTCATGACTGATCCTCCCTTTCTCCCGGCCGCCCGTATTCCTTCCTCCCGCTCCTGCGGCCTTTTTCCATGTTTTTTTCTGTTCCTTCCATAAAAAGATTCCGGGACCGGATTTCCACACCATCCGGCCCCGGTCCCATACTCTGTATTACAGCGCTTTTACAGTATTGACCACGTTCTCTACTGTAAAACCAAATTTTTCAAACAGCTTTGCTGCCGGAGCGCTGGCTCCGAAGCTCTTCATGCATACATACGCTCCGTCCAGGCCCACATATTTTCCCCATCCGAAATCGGAAAGCGCTTCGATGGCGACTCTCTTTCTTACGGCCCTCGGAAGGACTGTCTCCCTGTACTCTGCGCTCTGCTCCTCGAAAAGCTCCATACACGGCATGGAGACCACGCGTACCTTCGTTCCTTCTGCCTCCAGCTCTGCCTTGGCCTTCACTGCCAGTTCCACCTCGGAGCCGCTGGCAATGAGGATCACCTCCGGCGTACCCTCGCAGTCGTCGATCACATATCCGCCCTTTAAGGCCTCCCTGCTGCTGCCTGTGATGGGGGCCAGGTTCTGTCTTGTGAGCACCAGGGCTGTGGGCGTCTTCTCAGAGGATGCGGCGGTCAGCCATGCGGCAGATGTCTCCGTTGCATCGCAGGGACGGAATACCCGCAGGTTGGGCATGGCCCGCAGCATGGCCAGCTGCTCGATGGGCTCATGGGTCGGTCCGTCCTCGCCGACGCCGATGCTGTCATGGGTCAGTACAAAGGTCAGCGGAACGCCCATAAGAGCGGAAAGTCTCGCCATGGGCTTCACATAGTCACTGAATACAAAGAACGTGGCGACATAGGCCCGTAAACCGCCGTGGAGCATGATACCGTTTCCGATGGCGGCCATGGCCAGCTCTCTCACACCAAAATGGATGTTTCTTCCTGCCGGGTTCTCTGCGGAGAAATCGCCCTCGCCCTTCATCTCCGTTTTATTGGAGGGACCCAGGTCCGCGGATCCGCCGATCATGCCCGGGATCTCATCCTTCAAAAGATTGATCATTTTTCCGGATAAGGATCTGGTGGCCTCCGGCTTTTCCTGCTCCAGCCATAATTTTTCATTGTTCATAAGAGAATCCGCATCCACTCCGCTGTGGTACTTCTCCCAGAGCGCTTCCATCTCCGGATATTCCTGGCAGTAGGCTGCAAACATCACGTTCCAGGCTGCCTCTGTCTCTGCCTTTTCCTCTGCCAGCTTTGCAAAGTGGGCATATACCTCGTCCGGTACGAAGAACGGCTCCTCATAGGGCCAGCCCAGGGTCTCCCGCATGGCCTTTACATTGTCCACGCCCAGAGGCTCGCCGTGGGCGCTGGCCTTGCCCTGCTTGGCCGGACAGCCGTAACCGATCTCTGTTTTAATGGTGATGAAGGACGGACGTTCCGTATCTGCCTTTGCCGCCTCGATGGCCAGACCGATGGCGTCTAAGTTGGTGCCGTCCTCTACGGTGATGGTCTGGAAGCCGAAGGCCTTCATGCGCTCCTCCACGTTCTCCCTAAAAGCCAGGTCTGTGCTTCCCTCAATGGAGATCCGGTTGGAGTCATAAAGAACGATGAGCTTGGAAAGGCCCATGGTCCCGGCCAGGGAGAACGCCTCGGAGGAGATCCCCTCCATCATGCAGCCGTCGCCGCCCAGCACATAGGTGTAGTGATCCACCACCGGATAATTTTCCTTATTGAATACGGCAGCCAGATGCTTTTCAGCCAGGGCCATACCCACTGCCATGCCCATTCCCGCGCCCAGAGGGCCTGTGGTCGCTTCCACGCCGACGGTGTGGCCATACTCAGGATGTCCCGGCGTCAGAGAGCCCAGCTGACGGAAATTCATGATATCCTCCTTGGTAAGCCCGTATCCGAACAGGTGTAAAAGGGAATACAGAAGCATGGAGCCATGGCCGCCGGAAAGGATGAAGCGGTCCCGGTTCTCCCATTTGGGGTTGGCCGGATTGTGATTCATGTGATTGGCCCAGAGCTCATATGCCATGGGAGCGCTTCCCAGGGGCAGGCCCGGATGGCCGGAATTGGCCTTCTGGATCGCATCAGCGGCTAAAACTCTGATAGAATTGACGGACAGTGCATCGATTGCTTTCATGTCTCTTCCTCCTAAGAACTGTGCTTGTTTTTACATTTGTTTTATTTATTTTAATTTTATCTCTTTCATTACCTCGCTCCCGGCCACGATCAGGGAATTTCCATGGTTTTTCCCCGAGCGCACACAGGAAACGGAAAAATCGAACTGGCCCTGGAATTTCAGATGGCCGTCCAGGCTGTATACCCTGCACGATTCCTCATTATACAGGATAACCCGGTCGCCGTCAATTTCAACTCCGGCATAATCGTAGTCAAAGTCCACGGTCCCGGCCAGCTTTCCATCAGTCGTATACACATCCAGGCGGCTGGGGTTGCCGGACCCGTTCTCCACCACGACTCCGGCGTACTTGTCCGAGTAAAAGATGCTTTTGATCTCCTCCTCCACCGGGACCGTCACCACCGTGCTGTCCGGGATCACGTTTTTCACTGAAATAAAGGTCAGCCCCTTGTCCGAAAACGCGCAGACCGTTTCCTGGTTCAGGTAAACGACCCGTGCCGCCATTTTATCATCAAATTCCTCTTCAAAGCCTCCGATAAAACGATTATTCACGTTTTTTCCGATTTCTGAGAAATCATAAAAAACGACTTTATTTTTTAAAGTCCCGTTTTTCATGTACATGACCGACATGACGATCTGCTTTCCATCCGGCGACAGGGCGATATCCACTGGATAGCCGTCTCCCGACAAAAGCATTTTGATATTGATGCCCAGCTCTTCCCCATCCTTTTTAAAATAGAAGATGTAGCACGCCGAGCTGTCCTCCACCACAGCCGCCGTGATCCCCCGGGAGGACACAGCCGCCTTTGTAATGGGAAGCTGGGTCTTGGCAACGCCGGTACAGCCGGCCGTGCTGCATATATAGAGCTGGTTTCCCTGCTGATCTGCGATCACCGCATAGTCTCCGTTGACGTTGATGACCGGAGTCTTCATCTCAAAGCTCTGGGTCCAGACGGTCTTTCCCGCTCCGTCAATATAAGAAGCTCCGTCCTTGGTATAGCGGATCATATTCTCGCCAAAATACGCATATTTCACAAATCCGCTTTCGCTGACGCTCTTACTGGGTGTGATCTGGGGCGGCTGGCCATCATCCTCCCCAGCCCCTTCCGGGGCGTTGGCCGCCTCCGGATCCCCATTTTCCGGTGTTCCGTTTTCTCCGGCCTCCGGGGCGTTTTCTGCACTGTTTTCAGCGCCCGTATAGCGCATCGGTCTCTCCCAGGCCACATCGTAGCCGGTATACTCATACTCGCTCTGATATTTATAGAAACAAAAACCGGTCACTGCAAGAAACAGGACTGTCATGACCGTCGTCAGGATCCGCTTTTTCCGCCTTTCCCGATGGACCTGGCGGATCACCTCTTCGCTGTCCTCCTCTTCATACCGGGACGGGCGTTCCTCCTGCGGCGGCTGGACAATGTTTCTGCGGAGCTGCCGTTTTTTTGATTCTCTGTCCATAAAACCCATATCATTCATATATTAAATCTCCCGGAAATGCCCATATATTTTTAGTATACACCATTTCGGGGAGATTCGCATTAAATTCTTTCTTAAATTATTCCTTCTCCAGTCACTCCTTTGACGGCAGGATCAGCTTCTGTCCCGCCAGGATCCGGTTCTCATCCTCCAGGCCGTTGAGGCGGCAGAGCTCCGAAAGACGGCTCAGGGTGCCATATTCTTTGAAGCAGATCCCATAAAGCGTCTCTCCCTCCCCCACCTGGTAGATCTCATATCCGTTGGCCCTGGCAGCTTCAAAGTCGATGGCAGGACAGTCCCCAGAGGAGGCGTCTCCCTGGCCGGACTCTGTGGGGGCTTCTGCGGACGGAGCTGTCTCTGAAGCCGGGGCTGTCTCCAGGCCGCCGGACGGGTGTGCCTCCTTGTCCATTCCAGTCAGCCTCTGGGGCGCTTCCGGAGAAGACGGAGCCGATTCCGGGGCAGAGGAGTCCGAAGAAGCCGTTTCCTGCACAGCCTCTTCAACAAGATCGGAATCTGCCAGAGCCCCGCTCTCCTCTACGGAGGAGCCTTCTTTGGCAGGAGGCGTTTCTGCCATGGTCTCGCCCTCATAGGTCTCCCCGGTCTCTCCCGGCAAAGCCTCTGTGGGATACACGCTCCCGGTCATTTCCTCGATCACAAAATCCGGCTCCTTGGCCTTTTCTTTCCGGTACTCGTCCCAGTCCGTGATACCGGCGGGAAGCACCGAGGTAAGGACGCTTTCCATTTCCCGCATTTTTGAATAATTGTTGACCATGACCACGCCTCCGGCCAGGACAGCCACCGAAAGGGCACCGCACAGCATTCCCAGGGCGCTGGTCTTATGGCTCTCCATATCCGCCTGTTCCTTTTTTACCACCATCCGCTGGCGGAAATCCCGGATCACCTTCTCATGGGAGCCTGTCTCTACCCGGCGGACGTCCTTTCTGGTGATCATGTAGTCCTGCATCATCTGGTTCCGTTCATAATATACACAGTGGCCCTTCAGACGGTAAAATCCGTCCTCCGAGGTCACATAGATGACCTCCTCGCCCTCCAGGCCATGGTTCAGATACATGAGCTGGTTCTTTCCTGCAAAATACTGGCAGTGCTGCTTCCAGTAATTCAGCGGGCTTAACTGGCTTCCGGGCCCTCCGCAGAGAAACCACCCCTGGATCGTGCGCTTGGGAAATGCCTCCTCCATGGCCTGGTACGCCTTTTTCCATCCGCTTTCTGTAAAGACGATCTTTTCCCCGTCGTTCTCCACATCCTCCATCTCCATGGCCCCGTCCACAAACACATACGGAGTCCCGTCGTACTGTTCCACGCTTCCCAGCAAGAGTCCCACCCGCAGCGTCTGGCTCCCAGACGGGTACAGGCGTTTTAAGTATGTATTGACATAATCCTCCATATAAAAACGGATCACCTGGTCCGGATCTCCGATCTGGCGGATATTTTTCGGCAGTTTTGGAAACGGATTGTATAAGTCTCCCATGGTCTCACCTCGCTATATTCTTCCACGGGAAGGCCGGGCCTGTCCTCCGGTCTTCCCCTTATGATTCAGGTGGAAGTATACCATGGGCCTTTTGCAAAACCTGTCAAAACGGGGCCGGCTGTCCGAAAAAGTTTTCGACACGTTTTCCCAGAAGATTCATGCCCAGGCAGATGCTGCGGCTGATGCAGTCTGCCAGACGCATGACCACAGACAGCCGGACGCTCTGGAGCATCAGCGGGTCCCCGTTCCTCACAGAGCCTACGATACCGGTGATGAAAAGATCCCCTACCGCATCCAGGTCCTTACTGACGCCCAGACCGGGCTTTAGGGGCCCCCGTCCCAGGGTCACATAGCCCACATGATCCGCGCTGCCCACCGACGCGTCCACAGCCACCACCAGGGCATCGGGACATTTTTCACGCAGCTGCTCCATACACGGCTCCAGGTTCATGGCATGGACCGGCTCCTCCAGTGTTCCCAGGACTCTGGCGTTTCTCATGCCCTTTTCCTTCAATTTATATCCGATCAGAGGTCCCAGGCTGTCTCCGGTGGACCGGTCCGTCCCGATGCACAGAAACAGGATCTCTGTTTTCCCCTTTTCCCGCATTCCCTCCAGGATCATCATCAGAAGGCGGCCCGCAAACTTTTCCGTCTCAAACCCGGCCTCCGTATTATAGTAATAAATCTCCTGCCTGCGAAATCTCATTCTCCTCTTCCTTTTCCTTCCTGGTCTTATACGCTATTATAGGCGGACATGGGGAGGAATATACAATAAAAAAGCGGAGGCAGAAATTTATCTGCCTCCCGCCGGAAGTTTTCGCTCTTACCACTCAAAGTGCATATAATCCTTGGTGGAAAACATGGCTCCCCATGTCCATCCATATTTTCCAAAGGCCTTTACCACATCGCTGTCACGGCCGATGGAATACGGGTTTACGCCAGGCTCCCATTTATTTCCCACCAGGACCGTGCCGTCCATCCGCACCTGGGGATTCTGGTCCGGATTGATGTCGATGGCCATTCCCGCGCTGTGATAGCTGCCCAGCCCGTTGCCGCGCCAGCTGTAAGCACCGATGCTCTGGATGGGGAACTGCTCCGGTCCATTGTAGATCTCTGTAAAAATGGCCTTCACCTCGTCCGCGATGCTGCTGAGGACCTGGACCTTATCTGTGCCAGCCGTCTTCTGGCCGTTTTTCAGCCTCCATACCGGGATCTCCACCCATACCATTTCTGCCTGGGCTGCCTCCGGCGTGGGATTTGCCGCGATCCGGTCATACTGTGCGTTTACCTGGTTCCAGCGTTCCTCTGTTCTGAGACTGTAATCCTGGTGCACAGCTGAGTAATGATATCCGGCTTTCTCTCCCTCTGACAGCTCTGGATCATTCTCATACCAGTAAGGATCATATTCATAGTCAAAAAGCCAGCTCCAGTCGTCATAGGAGCTTCCTCCTGTTCCGGAAGAATCTCCCCAGAAGGAACTGTCCCACGAGGAGCCGCTGTTTCCGCCAGAGGATCCGCTTCCACCGGCCTGGCTCTGGACATGGCCGTCCTTTACCCATGCGCCGATGCCGTTTACCTGGCTCCCGTCGGGTGTTCTGGTATTGGTCAGCACATACCCGTTGGAATCAAAATAGAAGCATTCCGAATATCCGTCATTGTCGCTGTCGATCCACTGCCATCCGTTCTTCGTACAGCTTCCATCATCGTTCTGATACCATCTGCCGCCCCCGTCGGTCCTCCAGCTTCCGGCAAACGCCGTTGTGCTCATGGCCGCCGCCATGAGAGCCGTCATTGTCATCATCCGTACCGTATCCACTTTCATCCTTCTGCCTCCGTAGCTTTTACCTTTGTATTTTCATCCTCACTTTTACTGCGGTGTCCCCTGGCGGTCCCGGCTTTTGAACACAGTGACTGCCTCGCTGATATTTCTCGCCTCTCCGGCGCGGATAAAGCCCTCCAGGGCCTCCAGCCGCTCCATGGTCATAAATTCTTTTCCTGTATAGGCTTCAAAATTCTCCGCTGTATACAATGTTTTTTCCTTCAGCTCCGTTCTCACGGCCTTAAGCTCCTCCACGGCCTTTGCCAGCTCTCCCTGAAGGCGGTCGATCTCCGGTTTGTTGCTTTCCATGATCTCATCCGAAAGGATCGTCTTTGTGACTGTGTCAAAGGCTGCCAGGGCCTCCTTTTTCTTTTTATTGGTCTGGAGCAGGTCCTGGTCCAGCTGGGCGATCTCGTCGTCGAACTTTTCCAGGTTGTAGACCGCATCGTTTTTATCTCTGCGGATGGTCCTTGCAATGGCTTTCATCTGCTTTTTATTGGCCTGGATCCGGTTCCTTATGCTGCGTCCCTCCCGGAGGGCATCCATATGCTTCATCTTGGTGGAATTTCCTATCTTCACATAAACTCCGCCGAAGATCAAGATATCTGCCAGATAGATCAGGATCAGATACCAGGTCTTCCGTTCTGGGACCGCAAAATAAATGCCGCAGGGAACCGCCAGGAAAAATATCAGCAGCGCCAGGAGCAGGATCCCCATTTCCTTCAGGCCCCTGGTAAAATAAAGGGAATAGTATAAACCTCCGGCACAGTACCCCGGTACATGATTGGCCCGGAACAAGGTCCGGATCCGCCCCTTCAGCTCTTCGTTTTCCTTTGACAGGCTCTGGGTATCTTCGGCGATCCGGCCCTTTACGCCCTGGTTCCTCGCCTTTTCCCGCTTTGCCTTAACCTTTTTCAGCTGATCCTCCGTTTTTCCAATCTCCGCGTCATAGCTCCGGGCGATCTCCTCGCCGCGGGCCTTCACTGTTCTGGCAATGGTATCCTCCACAGCCTTTTCCCTGGTCCTCAGCTGGTCCTCCAGCGTCTTCTCGCTTTCCTCCAGGCAGAGTTCCCTTTCTCTTAATTGTTCCAGTTCCTGTACAGCCTGCTTTGCACCGGCAAAAAAGGCAGTGTAATCCGTAATCGGCAATGCCATCTTTTGTCCTCCTGGATCGTTTGTTTTTGTTTCCGTGCGTCCTTATTGAACCGCAGGAACCTGCATACATATAGATTACTACATCTTTTCGGTTCGTACAAGGTAATATCATCAAAAAACACTTTAAAATCACCGGATCCCTTGTTATAATTGCCTGTATCACCATTGACATGGGCTCTTATTCCTGCCCGACGTAGAAAGGAGACCTTTTATGTTCCGTATGTGGGGAAAGCTCTGGAAGGAAAATCATCTGCTCCGGGATACCGTGGCCGCCAACGGGGACTATTCCATGTCCCGTACTTCCATGGTCTTTCAGGCTTTGGATGAGATCTGCCGCGAATTTGACCTGGGCCAGCCCATCTGGCTGGATTCCAATATAAAAGACTTTAAGCTCCACGATAAGACCAGGTTCACAAGGGACAGCTTCATCGAGGAGATCGATTTTGATTACCTGGAGATCCATGTGATCGAAGAGTAGCCGGGAAGCAGCTTCCCGGAAAGCCTGGGACTGGCAGTTTTCCCGGGACCTGGTGAAAAAGAGGCTCATTTGCGGGCTTCTTCACCTGCGGTGGGACAAATGAAAAAATACTGGCGGCAGCCGCAGGAGATTTCCCCCAGGCTGACGCCAGTATTTTTTATACGTTCATGCTCCCACTTACAGTCTCTTTAAAAGAGCTTCCCTGGCTTCCTCATAGCCAGGCTTTCCAAGAAGAGCAAACATATTTTTCTTGTAGCTCTCCACACCCGGCTGGTTGAACGGGTTCACACCCAGAAGATATCCGCTGACGCCGCAGGCAAATTCAAAGAAGTAGAAAAGCTGGCCAAGGCTGTATGCATCCTGGGACGGGATCTTTACCATAAGGTTGGGAACGTTTCCGTCGGTATGGGCCAGGATGGTGCCATTCATGGCGCTCTTATTGACGAAATCCACAGTCTGGCCCGCCAGATAATTCATTCCGTCTGTATCCACGTCCTCCTTCTGGAGCACGATCTCCGCCGGAGATTCCTCTACGCTTAATACTGTCTCAAACATGATACGGGCTCCGTCCTGGATAAACTGGCCCATGGAATGGAGGTCTGTGGTCAGATCCACGGCTGCCGGGAAGATACCGCGCTGGTCCTTGCCCTCGCTCTCGCCGTAAAGCTGCTTCCACCATTCAGAAACGTAATGCAGGCTGGGCTCATAGTTGGCCACGATCTCCACCTGTTTCCCTTTTCTTAAGAGGATATTGCGGACTGCGGCGTAAAGAAGGGCCGGGTTCTTTTCATATTCAGCTTCCAGAGCCGTCTTTCTGGCCGCTGCCGCGCCTTCCATTAACTGGTCGATGTCTGCGCCGCTGACTGCGATAGGCAGGAGTCCCACTGCCGTGAGAACGGAGAAACGGCCTCCCACATCGTCCGGTACTACGAAGGATTCATAGCCCTCTTCAGTGGCCAGGTTCTTTAAGGCTCCCTTCGCCTTGTCTGTTGTTGCGTAGATCCTCTTATTGGCCTCCTCCCTGCCGTACTTTTTGATCAGCATATCCTTGAACACGCGGAATGCAATGGCCGGTTCCGTTGTCGTACCGGATTTGGAGATGATATTGATGGAGAAATCTTTTCCTTCCAAAACATCCTGAAGGTCCTTGATATATTTGCTACTGATGCTGTTTCCCACAAAATAGATCTCCGGAGTCTTTCTTTCTCCCTTGGGCAGCACATTATAAAAG
>ENA-ORTY01000148-ORTY01000148.1-human-gut-metagenome-genome-assembly--contig:-NODE-148-length-89909-cov-6.574677_pt1 | contig 89909 bp, 84 predicted proteins | sample MGYA00241917_ERZ509198 | MGnify/ENA primary metagenome ERZ509198 (study PRJEB26280, sample SAMEA2338857) | human gut metagenome | biome: human gut; feature: human-associated habitat; material: faeces...
AGATTTTAGCCTGCTGGAAATTCTGCCACAACTGCGCCAAGCGCAAAATCGGCTGCGTTACGCGACCGGAAAGCATATTAAAGGCAATCAGCTGCCCGACCGACAGCTCCCCTTTCATGACGAGAGAAGCGCCAATCCACAAAGTTAGAGCCATTGTGATTTTTTGCACTAACTGCACCAACTGTCCGGCAATGTTATTGATATGCGATGCTCTGAAAGAAGACCCGACATAAGCCGCCAGCTGCTGCTCCCAACGACGCTGCATCTGCGGCTCGACTGCCAGCGACTTAACCGTTTCCACGCCCGAAACCGCTTCCACCAGAAAACACTGGTTTTCTGCCCCGCGGCGAAACCGCTCATCAATCCGCGAGCGCAAAATCGGGGTAAAAAACAAGGACAGCAAAACATAAAAAGGAATGGAGAGTAAAACCAGCAGCGTCAAGGTCTTGGAATAAAAGAACATTACCGTAAAAAAGATAATGGTAAAAAAGAAATCGATAATCAGGGTTAAGGTCGAACCGGTCAGAAAATTGCGGATATTCTCCAACTCATGCACCCGCGCCACCGTGTCGCCGACCCGCCGCACACCGAAATAAGACAGCGGCAGCCGAATAAGATGCTTAAACAAACTCGCGCCTAACTCCACATCAACACGAGTGGTGGTGTGCGAGAAGGTATAAGTACGCAACCCGCCAAGCAAAGTTTCAAAAATACCGATACAGATTAAAGCCACCATAAGTACATCAAGACTTGAAAGACCTCGGTTAACCAGTACCTTGTCAATCACCACTTGGAATAAAAGCGGTGATACCAATGCAAAAAGCTGTAAAAAGAATGAGGCCAGAATAACCTCGCCGAACAGCCTGCGATATTTGACTACCGCGGGAATAAACCATGAAATGTCAAACTTGCGGTTTTTACCGTTGATAAACTCACGGCAGGTCATCATTAAGAGCCTGCCGTTCCATCTACACATAAATTCTTCTTTGTTCAAAACCTCGGGGTGGTTGCCTTTGGCCGGATCCTGGATTAAAGCCTTGTCATCCGCCACCCTACCGAGAATAAAATAAGCACCGTCTTTACTCTGAGCGATTGCCGGCAGAGCCGTCTTGTTTAAACGCTCCCACTTGGTCTCGACAAAGCGGGCTTTGAAAGAAAATTCTTTTGCCAATTGCAGCAGTTCATATTCTTCAAAATGCGAATTCTGCCGGTCATATTTATGCCTGATTTGGTCAATGGAAATCGGTTTTTCAAAGAAATTCGCCATAATCGCGAAACAGGCCAAGCCCGTGTCTATCATTTGGGGATTTGAATTTTCTTCTGTCATAAATTGCTCACTATCTTATGAGTTGCAATATTTATTTTTAGCAATTTTAAAACGAAACAGAATAAAAAGCAAAGAAAATTTCCAGTTAATATTAACAGAAAATTAAAAAATAAAGAAAAATATTGATTTTATCCATAGGACTCAACAAAGCCAAAAAGAACAATTCTTCTTATGTTAACAGATCAATCAAAACAATAAAAGCATTCAGTTTATACACCGGCCGCAATACCGTAAAAACAAAGCACCTCAAACGGACGAAACGTCAAAAACCAAAGCGTTTAACCTTTCCTTTCAGAATTAAAATACGGCACTCGGAAACAAACCGAAATAATTGCTTGCAAACAAACACCGCTCCTGTAAAATACATATGCAGGAATTTCACGGAAAGATACAGGCAATGCAATATACAAACAAATATTCATCTCCTCTCGGGGAAATGTTGATGGCGGCCGACGACACGGGATTGACCGGCTTGTGGTTCATGGGGCAAAAATATTTTGCGCTGTATTTAGACAGGGAACACAAAGAGAAAGATTTGCCCGTTTTCAGAGATACAAAACACTGGTTAGACATTTATTTTTCCGGGAAAGAACCAAACTTTAAATTGCCGCTTCATTTTACGGGAAGCCCTTTCCAAAACGAAGTTTGGAAAATTTTATATTCCATCCCCTACGGGAAAACGATGACTTACGGAGAAATCGCCCGAATCATAGCTCTGCAAAGAGGGCTCGCACAAATGTCGGCTCAGGCGGTCGGCAGCGCCGTCGGACACAACGAAATATCAATTATTGTTCCCTGTCACAGAGTTGTCGGCAGTTCCGGAAATTTGACGGGTTATGCAGGAGGAATCGACAAAAAGATAAAACTGCTCAAACTTGAAGGCGCCTGGCAGGAAAGATTTTTCGTTCCGAAAAAAAGCACGGCTCCCTGAAAAACAAACGTCATCCTGTAACCGAGGATACTCTTTTATATAAAAACAACCAAACGACTGCCTCCAAAAACCGGAAGCGAAGGCTTTTCGATATGATACGTAAATATATTCCCCGCTGACAGGAATCGATTATTGCGTCCCCTCTCATTTTTGCAACATTTCTTTGGCTTTTTCAGACGCCTCATCCTTTTTTCAACGACCCTTGCCGATTATCTCAAAAAACATTTGCCAAACATTACGGCAAACCGTTAACAAATATGTTAAATATCAGTCCGGTTCGATTGAGTTCAGGCCATGCCTGCTCTTTACTCATTTTATCAAATCTGCCGGTTTACGGAACAACGGAAAATGTTTCAGGCCTGTTTATTTCTATATCAACATCATAACGATCATCAATCAGGATGTAACAACAATTATTTTGCTTACATAATTCTAAGTTTTTTATATTTTCTTTCAATGCCGTTTCTTTTGTAAACCATGTATCATCAAAACGTTTTTCAATAATATCGGCATATTTTTTTATATCCGCGAAATGATTTCGTATATAGTTTCGCGTCATAACCAAACAATAAAACAAAATATGTCGCAAATACGGCACATCAAAACCTTTTTTCCAATCAAAAGGAATATAGGCGCCTTCAACAATAAGATTTTGTTTGTTTTCTATGGCGGTTTTTATCATTTCTCTGACAATCGGCCATAAATATTTTTCTAACTTTTCATCATCTTCCGGAGTTAATGACGTATTGTTGCTGCGTATCAATCCCATTTTTAGCAAATCTATTGATAAGACAGGATATTTATATTTTTCTAACAGCTTTTGGGCTAATAAGGTTTTGCCTGTATGGGACGCCCCGGAAATCAAAATTATCATTTTGCCTAAAAGAAAGATTGTTGGTCAATATTTATGAAATAAGCATACTGCTGAACAAATATGTTTTTCAAGCTTATTTAAATAGTTATCAGTTCCTTTTGAAATGTCACATTTTTTGATCGGCAAACCTCTCAATTCACGGTTCTGATTTAACATGTTTGTATCAAAGGTTAACAGAAAAATAGTTTTGCGTCGATATTGAGGCGCTAAAAAACTGCTTTAATTTTCTTAACCGACTACTTTATAAAAAAAACGGCAGTTCTGACTGCCGTTTACATTGATGACGCTTAACCGACGGTTTACGAGACAATTTTTTTATTACCTGATTTCTCGGTTGGCTGTTGAGTGCCATATCTACGGGAAACACTGTCACCATAAGCCTCATTGACAATTTTTTGTTGAACCTCTGCACGATGCCTGTCAACAATGCGATTAGCTTTAATAAACATGACAACAAAAAAGATAATGCCAACGACAGCCAGAGCAGCAGGAAACCAAATCGGATGATTAACAAAATCCCAAATCAAATTTAAAACGTCTGAAAACTTGTCCATACTTAGAAATATTTTAATTGTTAAACATAATTATATAACTTTATTGCAAGTATAAATACTCCAAAGTAAAAATCAAGAAAATTAAATTGACAATTAATCCAAATTTCCAAAAATTCAATTTTGAAATCTGTAATATCAAACTCTGTTAAGCACTTAACTTACAAAAGAAAAACGGCAGCTTTTATACCTGCCGCTTGTAGTGGTGCTCCCAACGAGATTGTCCGCGACATTGCTTCGCAATGCTTGTTCCACGGCGCTCATCGGCTATGGCCGACCGGCGTTCTTACGCCCGCCTTTCGCTTGTAGTCGAACTCGTCCCCACGAGTTCAAATCTCTCTCGGGCTCTTTACCACTATAAAAAAACCTCCTTTACGGAGGCTTTTTTATAGTGGTGATGCTGTTAGCCTAAAGTTGCGGAAATCTCCCCTAGTTGCTCATATTTGGTAACTGGGTATAGTTAGTTTTCCACCTTGCTAAAGATGTTTTCATGTGATTATCTATTTAGTAATAATCGGAGATCACAAAATGAAGTTAAACTGTTCAGAAGATAAATTAAACAGATCAAAACACCTACAACCACTCACAAAACTTCTTGGTAATTTATCTGGAGAGAGTTTTGTGATGACTGTTTCCTCACCATATGGTGGAGGGAAAACTTTTTTTATTGATTTGTGGAAAAAATATTTAGAAGATAATGGGTACAAAACACTTTATTATAATGCTTGGGAAAATGATGTAGCCGATAATCCTTTGATGTCGTTTATTGCAAGTTTTGATGAACTTGGTTTAGATGATGCATCTTGGAAAGAGTTAATTGAAAGTGCTGCGGGGGTATTTACCGACGAAGTTTTATTGAACCCAGACATAATGGGACATTGTTTTAATTTTGTTTCTCCGGCTGCCGGGATAGTAGCTCGTTTTATTACCAAAGGAACCAAGAAAGTAAAAGAAAGCTATAATCTTGTTAAAGGTAAAGCTGAGTGCAAAAATATCTTTATTGAACAAGTAAAGAATGAAAAAAAGAAGAAAGAACAGATTTTAAAGCTGAAAGAAGCACTAAAAAAGATTATTAATACACAAGAAAATCATAAATTGGTTATCTTTATTGATGATTTGGACAGATGTAGTCCGGCATATGCGATAAAATTTTTAGAATATATCAAGCACTTGTTCGATGTAAACGGATGTATTTTTGTACTTGCCGTTGATGAAGAACAGCTGAAATCTGCCGTTGAAGTTATTTATGGAAATAAAAATGGTGAGGATTTTCTTGCTAAAATTATAGATTTTAAATTCTATTTGCCTGCTCCAGATATTTCAGAATTAATAAGATACTTAGCTAAGAGTTTGGAATGGGGTAGATATTTTAAAGTTAGAAAAATTTGGCAATACACTAGAAAAAGCAAAATATATAAATTTCTCGATACATTTAATTTGATGGCCAAGATATTTCATCTCAGTGCAAGAAACGTGTTGCATATCTGCCAAGATTTGAATGTTGTTTTCAAATCCCATGATCCTGACGTAGTTTCACCTACGTATTTAATGCTAACTTATATAATAGAAAACTATAAACATAAAATTGACACAGAGTTACAACAACACATCAATCAATATCATAGCTATGTAAAGGCTCTTGATAAATATTGTAGTGAGCTGCATTATGATTTTAGTAATAATGAAGAAAGAAATGTGGTTTACCCGACAAGATATCAACCAATTCATATTAACCAACAATCTCACTTGACGAATTTCTTAAATTTGCTCGAAAATAGTGTAGATGTTTCAGATAAAGAAAGATATACAGAAGCATTTTTCGCACTTTCTGTTTATGATTTTGATAAAAAACAATACAAAAATGTATATGAAAATTCTAAAAAAATTATTGAAGATATACTTGTTTTTGACAAAGAGCGTGAAACAGAACTTCAAATTATCAAAGAATCTATGTATGAACTGAATACAATGGATACGTTTAATAGTGGGCCATTTTATAACGATGCAGATGAAGACTTTTAATTCCGGTCTTGTTTTTATAATTTGATGTGGTATCATCTTTCAAAAATATCGCAATAGTAGTAAGAGGTTAAATATGGCACAATATTCGCCGAACGAAGAACAACTAACAGCCATTCATACGACTGAAGGTCCTGTTTTAATTATAGCTGGTCCTGGGGCTGGAAAAACATATACCTTGGTAGAACGCGTGTTTTATTTACTGACTGAGAAAAATATTGCGCCGGAAAATATTTTTATATCAACTTTTACGGAAAAAGCCGCAAGAGAGTTGGTTACTCGTATATCAAATAGAGTCTATGAAGCGGGACTAAGCATAAATATAAATAACTTATGTGTGGGGACACTTCATTCTATTTTTTTGAATATTTTAGAAGAATTTAGAGATTATACTAAACTAAAAAGAAACTATTCTGTTTGGGACCAGTTTGATCAACAGTATATTATTTATAAAAATATATATAGATTTTTGAGCATAGATGAAGACCGAAGCTTGTTAGGCAATAAAAATTGGTGGGATATGGCCGGAGAGATTGCAAAGCAAGTGAATAAAGTATCTGAGGAAGCCTTGGATATTGATGAATTGGAAGCAAGTGAAGATGTAAATATTCAAAAATTGGCTAAGATTTATCTAAAATACCTTGAAATACAAGAGCAAGAAAATGCTTTAGATTTTTCTATGATTCAAAAAGCCTTGTATGATTTGATTAATAACTCACCAGAAGTTTTAGAAAAATTAAGAGAGCGTTATCAATACTTTATGATAGATGAGTACCAAGATACAAACTCTATCCTCCAGCTTTTAAGAAGCTACAAACATCACGTTCAGATTTGCAAGCGCTATATTTATTAAAAATCAGGCGGACAATCTCTGCCTCAGTTGGGTTAATTTCAAGATGTTTGTTTACGAGCATATAACCAAAGGGAACTTTTCCGCCCATCCACATTCCTTTTTTACGAGAGGCGGCAACCTTATCGCGAATACGTTCGGCCCCGACTTCTCTTTCAAACTGGGCAAAAGATAATAATACATTTAAGGTTAGTCGGCCCATAGAATCATAAGTATTAAAATTTTGCGTTACCGAAACAAAAGAGCATTTGTGCTTGTCCAACACCTCAATCAACTTAGAAAAATCAGCCAATGAACGTGTGAGACGGTCTATTTTATAAACCACAATCATATCGATTTTACCGGCCTCGACATCATGAATTAACCTTTTTAGAGCCGGACGATTGATATTACCACCGCTAAAACCTCCGTCATCATAGCGTTCCTCCAACAATACCCACCCCTGATGCTTTTGGCTCAAAATATAGTTAGCTCCGGCTTCTCTCTGAGCCTCGAGGGTATTAAATTCCTTATCTAACCCTTCATCTGTTGATTTTCGGGTATAAATTGCACATCTGACTTTTTTCTGCTCTTCCATTATTTACCTCGCAAATTAAATCCAAAGAATGCACTGCCGGAGATTTTCATACCGGTAATTTTCTTGGCCATGCCGGACAAGCTCTTAAATCTTTGTCCGTCTAGTTCATAGCCGTTTTCAAGTACGCGGATGACATAATCGCGGCCTTTGTATTGTTTGATGATTTTGGTTCCAATCGGTGCGATTGCGACCTTTTTGACATTTGGTGCCTTGGCTGAGATTTTGCTCAAGAAGGAACGACTGGCCGAAGACAAGCCGCCAAACTCCAATTCCTGCATCCGATAAGAAAGTTTGAGGATATAGGCCTCCTTGGTCTTTAAGGTTGGGTGTGCGTTAAAATAGCGTAAGAAAAGCTTCTTTAACTCGTTAATATTCATGGTGTTGAGCTTGGCTAAATCTTCCTCAATCATCGGAAACTCCTTTCGTTTCACAATGAATGCTTGGATTTTGCTTATTATCCAGTTCTTTCTGCAATAAATTATCTATACTTTTGTGTTGCAAATAGGCTTTAAATTCAGGCCCAAACAGCATCATAAAATCTTCTAAATCGGTCATGTTGTTCTCCTTTTGCAGAAGAACAAGTCAAATTTAAGAAAAATCGTTCTCACTTTTTTTATTTTTTTGTAAACCGCAGTTTGAGCGGGATAATCGGTAAGGTAATCAAGTTGCGAAACAGGATATGCAAACCAATCAAGAAAACTTTTGTTTTTCAATAAACTGGCAAATGGTAACTAAAAATAGAGAGGTTTCCGGCAAAAGTATAGATTTGGGCATTTTTTCTACCCAAAGACCGAAAATCTCTTAAGATGATTTCCAACGCAGTTACCAGCGCACTTGGCAAATCGGCGCGGAATAAAGGGCTTGTTGATAAGGATTTAAAACGAAAAAAGAGGAAGTATAAACTTCCTCTTTTCAAATTGGTGATCCCAACGAGATTCGAACTCGTGTTACCGCCGTGAGAGGGCGATGTCCTAGGCCACTAGACGATGGGACCATAACGTCATGTCAGTCTATTACCTCAAATTCACAAAATATGCAAGCACTTTTTCGCCACAAATCAGCACAAGCCCCGATTACTCTTAATTTTAGGTTGCAAATATGCCTCGGATATACAATAAACAGAATTGATAAAATTTTATTATCAACCAAAATAAAAAAAATATGAAAAAACTTCATTATTTTGTTTATGTATCATAGTTTAGCGAGCATTTTTATTTCGTATTCAAACGCGACGGTTTTTATCGCCAAAATAAAAAGCAATGCCGAAAAAACCGGAAAACAAAACCGTTTCACGACCAAAAGCACGACAAAAGTTGCAGACGTACAAATCAAATGAAAAAACTCTGCAATATCATTGTCTTAAATGAAGAATACACAGACGTACCGATTTGTTTCAGCGATCTGGACAGCAAAATATGCCCCATCTGCGCCATTTTGGCTTGCCCAAAAGCGAAAGAGCGCCTTCCCGGAAAAAAGGAATTGAAACCGACAAAAGATATATCGGCAATTGGACACAAGAATAACCAACATAAAAGACCGACTGCACCTGCAACCGGTCTTAATTTTTATAAAAAAGCGAAAGATCCTCTGCCACGTTCCGAATTTTGACGTCTTCCGGCTATGACTGTTTGCCGGCCAGCGCCTTCTCCCAGGTGCTGAGACCGATCAGGCTCCAGTCAACGGGAATATGATCAACAATTTTCATATCGGCAAAATAACTGTCCTTGATATTGTCGCCGAGCAGCGTTTCTACCATTACCACTTCTTTGGCCTTTTTCAGCTTGTCGCGAATATCGGGATGGATATAATCCAAAATGATCTTTTGTTCGCGGTTACGCAGAAAAACGGCATGGTCTTTGCCGTCATAAATGATTTGCGGCGCAGCGGGATTGTCTTTTTTGGCGGTGAGAAAAATATAAAGTTCGCCGCCGTCGCCTTCTGCCACCACAAACTTTTTTTCGGTTACGTATTCGCTCACCGGCCGTCTCCGCCTATCCGTTCTGCTTTTTGGCGTTCATGAACATGTTCTGCACATTCTTCGCCACTTTGCGCATTTGCGACTTTGCCGCCTCTTTCACTTGATAAACCGGCACGGAATCAATGATTTTTCCGTCACGGTCATAACGGTTGACCACCGTCCCCGTATAGCGGCCGTCCTTATCGTACAGCTTTTCGCCGTTTTCTGCCTGTGCCACCATAAAATGAGTCGCGGAAACGATCATCGTATTCAACGCCGTGCGATCACTGTTCTCCGGACCGTCGAAATGCTTTTCGCCTATCATGCCGAAAGCGCCGCCCATTGAGGCAATTGCCTGCAGCCCGCCGGCATAAATCTGCCCGGCGGTTTCGGCATTTTCAACTTTCCCCATACCTTGCAGAGCTTTATAGGCCAGAAAAGCCGCGGCCAGATGCTTCACTTTGACGTTTCCTAACACTTTTTGGTTTAAAACATGCCGGTCGAGGTTATCCATAAACTCCTGCATTCTTTTGATGACGGTTCTGCTTTCGCCCGCTCTCATTTTACGGTGCTCCTTATATTATCCTGTTTGTCAACATATCACGATTGGACAAAAAAGTCAACAACAGACACTACCAGTTGATCAGGTGGTTCAAATAAGCATCGACAAAAGCGGCGCGCTGATTCTGGTAGTCGAGATAATAGGCATGTTCCCATACGTCAATGGTCAGAATCGGCGTAAAACCATGGGCAACCGGGGTATCGGCATTGGAGGTCTTGACCACCCGGAGCATACCGTTGTCCTCAATCAGCCAGGCCCAGCCGCTGCCGAACTGGGAAACGGCCGCCGCCTTAAATTCCTCTTTGAACTTTTCCACCGATCCGAAATCGCGTTCGATTTTGGCCTTCAGCTCCGCGCCCGGTTCGCCGCCGCCGTTTTTGCGCATGGATTTCCAGAAAAAGGCATGGTTCCAGGCCTGTGCCGCATTGTTGAAAATGCCCGCGGCCTCCGGCTTGCCGACGGTCGAACGGATGATGTCGTCAAGATCCATGGACGCATACAGGGTGTCTTTGATCAGGTTATTTAAATTGTCAACATAGGCCTTATGGTGCTTGCCGTAATGAAACTCCATCGTCTTTGCCGAAATATAGGGTTCCAGCGCATCCATGGCATAAGGCAGTGCGGGTAATTCAAAAGACATTTGATCCTCCTTGAAAACAAATTGAAACACAACCATTATATAAGCACAATCGGCGCCGTTTCATCAAGACAAATCTGCAGATGCGCCGGCAAATAAAAAAATCCTGTTAATAAATGTTAACATTTCCGAAAAAAAGTTAACATTTATAATTTTGTCATATATGATGACAGACAAAAGAGAATTTTAGCGGCAAGGAGGCTCGAAATGCGTGTTTTATTGGTTGAAGACGACTATGCGGTTTCTCAAAGCATTGAAACCATGCTGAAAAAAGAAGGAATGATCATAGATACGACGGATTTGGGCGAAGACGGACTGGAAATCGGCAAGCTTTATGACTATGACATCATCATTCTCGACCTGATGCTGCCCGACATGAACGGATACGAAGTGCTCAAACGCCTGCGTTCGGCCAAAATCGAAACGCCGGTGCTGATTTTGTCCGGCCTGACCGAACCTGACAAAAAAGTCAAAGGGCTGGGTTACGGCGCCGACGATTACCTGACCAAGCCGTTTGACCGGGCCGAACTGCTGGCCAGGATTCAGGCTGTTGTCCGTCGTTCCAAGGGGCATGCCAACTCCGTCATCCGCACCGGCGACGTCGAAGTCAACCTCGATACCCAGACCGTCAGCGTCAACGGGGAAACCCTGCACCTGACCGGCAAAGAGTACGGCATTATGGAGCTGCTTTCCCTGCGCAAGGGTTCGACGCTCAACAAAGACCAGTTCTTAAACCATCTTTACGGCGGCATCGACGAACCGGAACTGAAAATCATCGACGTGTTTATCTGCAAACTGCGCAAAAAGCTGGAAAAGGCCTCGGGCGGCAAAAACTACATCGAAACCGTCTGGGGGCGCGGCTATGTCCTGCGTGATCCGGACGAAAAAATTTAAGCGTTTCGTTTTCATCAAAAAAGCCCCGTTTGCCACGGGGCTTTCGACATTTTATACGGATGTCACGCACAAGCGGCGGCAACGCTCTTTCAGGCACGGCCGGTATGCAGGCTGACGCGGTTGACGTCAAAGCCCAGCTCGTCCACCGCCCGCTGCCACTTTTCCTCGTCTTTGGTCTTAAACAGCAGGTCCGGTGACGGTTCCACCACCAGCCAGTTGTTGTAAATGATTTCCTGTTCCAGCTGCCGCGGGCTCCAGCTGCTGTAGCCGAGCGCTATCAGGTTATAGCGCGGTCCTTTGCCGAAAGCGATGTCGTTCAACACGTTGACGGAGGAAGAAACGGCAAATTTGTCGTCGATCGGCAAAGTTCCCTCTCCGCGATAGTCCAGACTGTGCAGGACAAAACCGCGGATCCGTTCCAGCGGACCGCCCTGATGAAGGACGATCGGCTCAACCGGCGCCGTGCAGCCGATGTTAAACTGGCTGATGAGGTCGGAAAAATAAAACTCTTTCAGCTGCTTGTTCACCATAAAGCCCATGGCGCCTTCCTGATTGTGCATGCAGATATAGACCACCGAACGCGAGAAAACGTCGTCATCTATATGCGGCATGGAAACCAGACATTTGCCGGTAAGATAATTGTTGACCATTTTCACCCGCACCATTACTATTTGTTAAATCATGGTATATATAATAACATGGATCGGGGTATTTTTAAACTGCCAAATAAACGGGAACAATGAAAAAATTTTTTAAAGTAACGGTATTGCTGACGCTTCTTCTGCTCCGCTTCCCAGCGGCGGCGGAAGAAAAGCCCACGGTCATTTTGAACCTTGAGGAAAAGCCGCAGAGCCGGCCGGTCAGCCTGGAGGAAACCGTCACCCGTTTTCTTGATTCCGCAAAATACTTCGAACAAAAATACCCCGGCGAACTGATCGACGGTGACATTCACGAAGACATTGCCCGGCACCATCCCGAATTTACGCCGCAGGAAGTTTACGACTATCAGCAGTATCTGCGCGGCGGAATGAAAGTTTACCGCTATATCTCGGGGCTGATCGACAAATACAAACAAGCCCTGATTACGCCGGAAGAGCCGCCGCTTGTTGCCGACGACAGCGAATATGACCTCAGTTCTCCCGATTTTGACTATATCGACGCCGACGGCACGGTTGTGGTGCAGGACTTCAAAAAAATCATTTCTTACAGTCAAAATCCGCGCGAGATCAAGGCCTATCGGGCCAAATTTGCCAGCGAAGGCGCAAAAACGGGAAAAATGAAAGACTTTGAGGAGCTCGGCCACATCTTTTCCCGACTGGAATTAAAAAAAATCCTGTTTTATGACATTTTTTACGACAATCCGCTGACCGGCAACCGCGGAATCGGCAAATGGCAGACCAAGGACGACTTCAAAATCCGGCTGATCACCGTTCAGAGCGGCGTCAACGAAAAGCAAAAAACGGAAGGACTGCTGCATCTTCTGATTCCCGACGGGTACTTCATAACCGCCGTTGACAGCGCACAATACATGAAGCCGGAAATCCGTTTTGACAACTCGGAAAACCTGAAAAAGGCGGAATATACGCTGCCGCTTCCCGCCCGTCTTGCCGGCAGCCGGGAAGACTGGACCGTTTACGTCGGCGAAACCGCCGTTCCCTTTACCGCGGAAGCGGCCGATCCCTCGCGGTCGATGACGCTGAGAGCGGACGTCAAACTCAATTTGTGCCGCAGCAAAAGCCAATGCGAAACCGTTCGGCTGACTCCGGAACTGCAGCTGCAGCCCGGCCATACCCGCGACAGTTCGGTCGCCACCTATGTCCGCATGATGTCCGGTTTCCTGAGGCCGCAGCAGCAGTCGGAACTGAAAATCGGCTCTTTCTCCCTAAAAGAAATGCAGACCGGGGGACAAGTGCTGACATTGACCGTTGACAGTCCGGAAACGATAGAATCGTTTAACATATTCGTCGGCAACGATGCGGGACTTGCTTTTGAGCGTCCCCGGGTTCGCATTGACGGCAGCCGGGCCACCGTCCGCCTGCTGCCGCTTGACGACAAATCTGACGCCGAGGGAAAAGAATTTGAAATTACCATTGAAGCCAACCGCAAATATGTTTTGCGCCAGACGCTTTCCCCCGTCCGCGGCAATGCGCCCGAACCCGACCGCAGGAATCTCCTGACGGCAATGTTTGCCGCAGCGGTAATCGGCGGTCTGCTGCTCAATTTCATGCCCTGCGTCTTTCCGGTGCTGTCGCTTAAGCTGCTTTCGCTGACGAAATTCGGCGCCCGCAACGTTTCTTCCGTCCGCCGCAGCTTTGCCTTTACCCTGCTCGGCATCTGGCTGTCGTTTGCTTTGCTGGCCGTCATGCTGGCCGGGCTGAAACAACTGGGAGAAAACGTCGGGTGGGGCATGCAGTTTCAAAACCCGTGGTTTGTCAGCCTGATCTTTTTTGCCGTCCTCCTTTTTGTCGCCCAGATATGGGGTATCGTCGAAATCAGGGTTCCCCGCTTCGTCAGCCGCACGACAGACAGCGAAAACCGTCTGCTTCATTTTCTGACCGGCATCTTTGCCGTGCTGATGGCCACCCCCTGCACGGCGCCTTATCTCGGCACCGCGATCGGTTTTGCCCTGGCCGGAAACTATGTTGACATTTTTGTCATTCTCGGCGGCGTTGCCCTCGGATTGTCGCTGCCTTATCTGCTGCTGTGGCTGTTCCCGGGGCTGGCGCTTATTCTGCCGCCGCCCGGCGGCTGGATGAAAAACGTCAGCCGTTTCATGCTTTTCATGCTGATGCTGACTCTGTTCTGGCTGCTGCATATCGCCGCCAGCCAGTCCGGTTGGTGGCCGGCCGTTCGTCTGGCCGTGTACGCCCTGCTGTTCTGGCTGTTTTTATGGCTGCGGCATCTCAGCCTCAACCTCGACTATGAAAGCCTGCCGCCGGCCGTCAGGAAAAAAGCGGCGGACCGGATGGGGCTGATTTTTGCCGTCTGCGCCTTTCTCGTTTTTGCCGGCGCTTCGGTCGACAACCATTACGCCGCCGCCCGGAAGGAAGAACAAATCAGGCGCGACAACCTTGCGTCGATTACCATGGAAAAGGTCGGACAATATGTCCGGGAGGGCAAAACGGTCATCGTTACCGTCAGCGCCGACTGGTGCCTGACCTGCCGTTTCAACGACATCATGGTTTTTGAAAACCCGGCAATTAAACAAAAAATCCAAAACCGCGGGGTGGTTATGCTTAATGTCGACTGGACCGTCAGCAACTCGGAAACGGCGGAATTCATGAAAAAATTCGGCCGCAGCGGACTGCCGTTTTACGTTTTGTTCAGCCCGCTCGTTCCCGACGGCATGGTGTTGCCGGAAATTTTAAGCGAACAGGAACTGAAACTGCTGATTGACAACATGAGCCTGTTCAGACCAAATTCCTGATCGCGTTTCTGGCCAGTTCGTCCACCCGTTCGTTTTCCGCATGGCCGGCATGGCCTTTTACCCAGATCCAGCGGATTTCGTGCCCGCCGGCCAGTTCGTCCAGCCGCTGCCACAAATCGACGTTTTTGACCGGTGATTTCTTGTTGCTGGTTTTCCAGCCGTTTTTCTTCCAGTTGGGCAGCCAGCGGGTGATGCCGTCCATTACATATTTGCTGTCGGTATAAAGGGAAATGTCGCACGAGGTTTTTAACGCCGCCAGCGCGCTGATGACCGCCGTCAGCTCCATCCGGTTGTTGGTGGTTTCCTTTTCTCCGCCGGAAAGTTCCTTTTCAACCCCGCGGCAGCGCAGCAACGCCCCCCAGCCGCCGGGGCCGGGATTGCCGGAACAGGCGCCGTCGGTAAAAATTTCAACCCGGATCATTCCAGTTCCCCGCTCAAAAACTCGCTGAAAAACTCATTTAACAGCAACGTCGGATCGGCGTCTTCGCGCATGGTTCTGGCCACAAACGAACGCAGCCGGTTTTTGGGAATATAAATGCGAAAGTTGCGCGGCGCGGTACCGTCGGCGCCAATAACGCCGTCCAACAGAAAATCGCTTTCAATATAAGGCGACAGAATAATTTCCACGTTGGTGAAACGGACGATGCTGCGCGGCGGCACCCTCAGTTCCGGCCGGGTGATCAGGTTCAGCTGCCCTTCCAGCCCGGGAATGCTGTCCATCTGATTATAATTCAAGAAACGCACTTTGTTATATTCGCCGCCGTCTGTCGTTACCGTGCAGGAAAGATAAAGCTCGCGGGCAATAACGTTGCTCTGATTGTGGCCGCGGACGGAAAAGCTGATTTTCAGATACCGGTCGGGCGGCGAATCTATGCTGCTCGGATACAAAATGTCCGCTTCGCTGTTTTCCAGAACCGACAGCTGCTTGTCGGTAACCATCAAGTCTATCTCCGCCTGCGGCCGGCGGCCGAACATGCCGGCCAGCACCGAATACGGCGCCGGTACGTTGTTAGACCCCGAGCGGATGTAAAAAGTATTGCCGACGGTTGTCATCAGCGGCGCGATCTCCGACTTGGGAATATAGGTGGCGACAAAGCCGTCGCCGTTTTCGTCAACGCTGACGATATGGTTGCGTACGCGGTTATGGCTGGGAATGGTGCAGCCGGAAATGGCGTTTTCCAGCCAGCTCAGAAAACGATGAACGTTCTGCACTTTGACCTTGGCCTGCGCCACGTCGCCCACTTCCGAACTGCGCGAACATTCCACCCCCCAGATCAGCACCCCGCCTTCGGAGTTGCCGAACCCGGAGATGGCCTTGGCCAGATTGCGGCGGTCGTCTTTATGCAGCGCCAGACCGTTTTTGCCGGTAGAATCCGCACGTTTGAAGTCGAGAAACAGCTCTTCGGTCTGCGAATTGACGATATAATCGTCAATCGCTTCTTCCCCGAAATAGATCAGCTTTTGAAAAATATCTTCGGCGCGCGACATGGGCTCCTCCGTTGTCCGTTAACTTCTTCCGGCATTATAGGAGCAAAATCTTAATTTTACCATAATTTTGTCAGGCTTTCAGCAGCCGGCAGATTTCATCATACCTGTAATGGCCGTCAACGTTGCCGACCAGCGCATAGGTCGGTTTGGAAGCAAAAATCGTTTCCGCCGCGGCACGGACATCTTCGACCCCGACTTCTTCTATTTTGGCAATAGTTTCCTCAATCGGAATCGAGCGATTGAACAGCAGCAGCTGCCGCGCCAGTTTTTCCGACACGGCGGAAGAACTCTCGAGTGACATCAAAATCGCCGACTTGACCTGTGCCTTGGCCCGTTTCAGCTCCGCTTCGCCGACCGGAGCCGCGGCAATTTTTTTGATCTCGTCAATCATCACCGGCAGCATCTTGTTGACCTGTTCGTTGTCGGTGGCGGCGGCAATTCCGGTAAAGCCGGCGCCGGTATAAAAAGTGGGAAAACTGTAAATCGAATAAACCAGGCCGCGCTTTTCCCTCACTTCCTGAAACAGACGGGAACTCATGCCGCCGCCCAAGACGGTCGACATCAGCATTGCCGCATAATAACGCTCGTCGGCATAGGAAAAGCCGTCAAAACCCAAAATTACCTGCGCCTGTTCGGTATCTCTTTTTTCGGCAAAATAACCGCCGGTATAATGCTGACGGTCGGCGGCAAAAGAAGTTTTGGCCTGCAAACCGGACAGCCTTGTTTCCACCATTTTTACCAGCTGCCCGTGGTCAACATTGCCGACCGCGCAGAAAACCATGTTTTCCGCCGCATAGTTGGTTTTCATGTAGGCACGCAGCTCCCCGGCGCCGAAGCTCCTGACCAGACCGGCGGTGCCGAGAATCGGCCGACCCATCGCCTGACCGGCAAAAGCTTCCGCCTGCATATAGTCAAAAACGATATCGCCCGGATCGTCATAAGTCTGTTTGATTTCCTGAACTACCACTTCGCGTTCTTTCACCAGTTCGTCTTCGGCAAACTGCGGCGAAGTAACCAGTTCGCACAAAACGTCAACCGCCAGTTCCAAATCGTCCTTCAGCATTTTGGCATAAAAAGCGGTAAATTCACGGGAAGTATAGGCGTTGGTCTGTCCGCCCACATTTTCGATATCTTCGGAAATGGCCGCGGCCGAACGGCCGGCGGTGCCTTTGAATACCATATGTTCAAGAAAATGGGAAATACCGTTCATGTTTTCCCGTTCATAAGCCGAACCGGTATTGACCCAGATCCCGAGAGAAACGGTTTCAAATTGCGGATACTTCAGGCTGACAATTCTCAATCCGTTGTTTAATATGCTGATTTCAGGCTGCATTTTATTTCCTTTGCAAGTGTTGGGGCATAAACGTTAATTGTGGTGTAACACAGTTTTCAACCCGTCGTCAAGCCTTCTTTCCCTCATCTTTATTTTGTATTTTTTCTGATTTTCAACAGCGGGACAAAGCCGAACAGATTTACCCTGAACGTATCCTGAAAAGGTTCTTTTCTGATTTTCAGCAGCACCAGAAAACCAAACAGCTTCACCGTCCAGCACACTTTTTGACCCGCCCGGTTTGCGGCCAGTTCTTCCGTCGTATAATAACGGGCGATGATTTTTGCCTTTTCCGCCTTTGTCAGCCGGCTGCCGGAACTGGAAACGCCGCCGGCGTCAAAATCGGCAACGACTACCGGCAAATGCCGGAAAACCCGGCCGGCCTTCATCCAGACAATCCATTTTTCGACATCCGACAAAACCCGGTAATTTTCGTTATAACCGCCCTGCTCGCGGAACAATGCGGCACGGATGAACGACGACTGATGGTTGATGCTGCCGTTGATAAAGAAATCGGCGTCAATGGCAACCGGCATTTTGTGTACCTTTCCCCGGCACAGCATGTCGCCGTACAAAACGTCCGCACCGTCACGGCTGCTGCCGCCGCCGAAAACCTGCTCCAAAACCGTTTTGTCGCAAAAGGCATCGCCGCCGTTCATGAAATTCAGCCATTCTCCCCGGGCGCGGGCGATGCCTTTGTTCATGGCGTTGTAAATTCCGTTATCCGGTTCGGAAATCAGCACGTCAATACGATCCCTGTATTCGTTCAGCACATCCAGCGTGCCGTCGGTCGAACCGCCGTCGACCACGATCCACTCAAAATCCTGCCAGCTTTGGCCGACAATGCTTTCACAGGTTTTGCGAATGTTTTTTTCATTATAGCATATGGTAATAACAGACAATTTCATACAAACGTTTCCTTATCCGATAGCAAAAAACTCTCCGGCCGGGAGAGTTTTTTTGCCGTTTAGAGGAAATATTCCCGCAGATAATTCGGCAGGTCGGCAATGTTGACACGGGTTTGTTCCATGGTGTCGCGGTCACGGACGGTTACCGACTCCGGCTGATTTTCAATCGTTTCAAAATCCACCGTCAGGCACAGCGGGGTGCCGATTTCGTCATGCCGGCGATAGGCCTTGCCGATGTTGCCGGTATTTTCCAGCGCTACCCGGCCGATACCGAGCTTAAGCAGGTTTTGTTTGATTTCATGGCATTTGGCCATAATCTGCTCGTTATTCTTTTTAAGCGGAATAACGGCCACCTTGATCGGCGCCAGATGCTTCTTCAGTTTCAGCACGATACGGCTGTTGCCGCCGCCCAAGTCTTCTTCGGTATAGGCTTCCGTCATCACCGCCAGAACACCGCGGTCAACGCCCATCGACGGCTCGATCACAAACGGAACCACCCAGCGGTTGCTTTCTTCGTCACGGATGCAGAGCTTTTGCGTCGATTCCGGATTTTCATGGCAATGAGAAGTCAGGTTAAGTTCGTCCTGACCTTTGGTGTGGTTGCCGAGGTCATAGTCGGTGCGGTTGGCAATGCCTTCCAGCTCTTCCATACCGTGCGGGAACTGATATTCGATATCATAAGTTGCCTTGGAATAGTGCGCCAGGTCTTCTTTGGGGGTGGTGTAAATGTTCATGTGTTCACGCACCAACCCCTGGTCAAGCCACCATTTGATGCGAATGTCTTTCCAGGTTTCGTGCCACTTTTCGTCTTCGCCCGGCATCACGAAATATTCCAGTTCCGCCTGTTCAAACTCGCGCACGCGGAAAATGAAGTTGCGCGGCGTGATCTCGTTGCGGAAAGACTTGCCGATCTGGGCAATGCCGAACGGCAGCTTGCGGGAAGTGGCGTCAACCACGTTCTTAAACTGGGTAAAGATAGCCTGTGCGGTTTCCGGCCGCAGATAGCCGAAAGAAGAACCGTCGTCGACCGGCCCGATCGCGGTTTTAAACATCAGGTTGAACGGCCGCGGTTCGGTCAGATCGGTCGAGCCGCAGTTGGGGCACTTGCCGTCTTTGATGTGGTCGGCGCGGAAACGGCCTTTGCATTTGCGGCAGTCGGTCATGGGATCGGAAAACGTATCTTCATGGCCGGAATAGTGAAGAACCTTCTGGTTGGTGAGGATGGCGGCGTCAAGCCCTTCCACGTCGTCGCGTTCGTAGACCATCGCCCGCCACCACGCGGCCTTGAGGTTGTTCTTCAGTTCCACGCCCAGCGGACCGTAATCGTAAACCCCCTGCAATCCGCCGTAAATATCGGCGTTTTGAAAAATAAAACCGCGGCGTTTGCACAATGACACCAACTGATCCATGGATGTTGCAGGCATTTTTTTGTCCTTCCGGTAAAGATAAATGTTGTTGATTAATTACTTTCCTTGTCTTATAAAATATCTCTGTGAAAATAGCAAGCGGAGATGATATAAAGATGGCAAAAAAAGTAAAAGTAGCGCTGATCTACGACTTCGACGGAACCCTGAGCACCACCGACATGCAGAACTACGGGCTGATCCCCACTTTCGGCATGTCGTGCAAAACTTTCTGGAACAAGGCCAACACTTTCGGCGACCAGAACATGATGGAGCAAATCACCAGTTCAATGTATTACGTGTTTAAGACCGCCAAAGACAAAAAGATTCCGCTGACCCGCGAACTGTTTTTCGAATGCGGCAAAAATATCCAGTTTTTCGAAGGCGTGGAAAACTGGTTTGAGCGAATCAACCATTACGGCGACATGCTCGACCTTGAGATCGAACACTATGTCATTTCCGCCGGATACGAGGAAATTATCGAAGGCTGCGCCATCCGCAAATATTTCAAGGAAGTTTACGGCTGCGCCTACGCCTATGACGACAAAGGTGAAGCGGTCTGGCCGGCGCGGGTGGTCAACTATTCCACCAAAACCCAGTACCTGTCCAAAATCAACAAAGGTCTCGGCAAGCTCGACGACCGCGGGGTCAACGAATTTATGCCCGACGAAGAAAGGCCGATCCCCTTTACCCGGATGATCTACTTCGGCGACGGCATGACCGACATCCCCTCCATGCGGCTGGTCAAAAAAGGCGGCGGCTACTCAATCGCCGTCTACAAGCCGAAAAGTCAGGACAAGAAAAAAGCCGTCAAAATCTTAAAAGACGGCCGGGTCAATTTCGCCCTGCCCGCCGACTACCGGGAAGACGAACAAATCGATACCGTGGTCAAGACCATCCTGGTCAAGCTGGCCACTGAACGAGATCTTAACATTTTGCAGGAAAAAGAAGAAAAAAAGAAACTAGAGGGCTAAGCTTTCCCCGGCTTACGCAGGCAGCATCAACCGTTTCAAGTTGTAACCCGTTCACAAATCCTGCATATCCGCGACCGGGGGAAAAGTCTGCCCCGCCTGCCGGCGCAGACGTTCGGATCATAAAAAAAAGCGGCCGCCCGGCCGCTTGATTTATTTGCGCTTCGGATCAATCGTCAATATCTTCAATTCTCTCAACCTGAAAATCCGACGTATAAAAATAACGCCTTTTGACGTACCGCCCCGACAATATAAGCGGCAGAAAATCTTTGTCCGCCGCCCTCATCCGATCATAGGGAACGGCATTTTTATCCTGCCAGAACACATCGACTTCTTCCGCACGCGGCGTCAGCTTTCCCGAAAACTCCGTGCTTTTGAAAACGTGCACGTAAAAATCCATGGTCGGAAACTCGATATACCCGACTTCCACCGGATTTTTCACGGTAATGCCGGTTTCTTCAAAAGTTTCTCTGATCACGCAGGCGCGCATGTCTTCGCCGGGTTCCTTTTTGCCGCCCGGGAAATTAAGGCACCCCTTATTGATGCCGCGATGATTGCGTATCATCAGGTAACGGCCGTTTTCAACATCTTCGACAATCGACAGCGACGCTTCTTTCATTTGCTTTCCCCCTCAGACCTTAACCTGAGAGAAGGCTACAAATTTCCTTTGCCGAAGTCAATCTTTTTCAAATTTTTTCCGTTGGGCGCAAATGTAATTTTCCCGCTTTCTCCGCAATACCCTTAACAATCAATTAAACAATTTGCGATAGCATTTTCCCGTTGAACGACAAAAAGGAATTGAATCATGAAACTTATCCGGCTTGTCCTGTTGAGCGGATTTTGGCTGCTGTGCGGCTGCCCAAACGGCATCGGTGCCGATTATCTTGACCAAAAGACATACGCGCTTGAAGACGAAGCCTCCTATGCCGTTCTGATTTATGACATTCATAATTCGTTCATCCTCTCCCTGCTGGGCGTGCAAAGCGACGGCCCCGACCAGGCCGGACAGATTGAGGCACTCAGAAAACGGGACGAATACGCCGTTCTTGACCAGGAACTCTTTGCCGCGCTGGTCAAAGGAAGCATGAATCTGCCGGCAATCAAAGAACGCACCATCAGGGAAATCCGCAAACAGAAGATCAGCATATGGAAAAGAAAATTCTCTTTCACAAAACTCGCAAAAGCCGCAAGTTACTACAATCAGGAACTCGACCAAAAACTGAAAAGCTTCAATAAGGCCGGAAGCCTCAACCTGGCGGAAGCTCTCATCGACCGTTATATTTTTGATCCTGACATTGACTACGGCCTGTTTGAAGAAGGTCTGCCGATCCCTTTGGTCAACAGTGCGGTATAAATCGCCGTTACGCGCTTTGACAACCGCAAATGGCACGAAAAAATTTTCAAATGCGGCAAGGAACAGGCGGCCCGCAACAAAGACTCTTCTTTAGACGAGCAACTGCTTCCCTGTTTCAAAGACTATTCCCGCGCCGTTTCGAAAGAAGCGGCAAAAGTTGCCGGAGAGCTTTTGCCGTATCGAACCTATTTTGAAAACATACAACCGGTGCCGGACAAAACCGAAATGGTCAAAAAAACATCCGAAGACGGCAAGTCTTACATGTGGGTTCCGAAAGAATAACCGTTTTCCGGTATTATGCCCCCGCTTTAAACGAAACCGCCGCGAAAACGAACCCTGCGGCCGGTTCCGTTTTGCCCTCCGCCCAACCGACATGCGGCGTTTCCCGCCCGCCGGCATTATCAACTGCCGTTCAACCGCTTTCACCGAAAAACAAAAACATATTTTTGCCGGCCGGCAAAGTTTTCGTTTAAATCATCCGCCCGTCTTATATTTTTTCTTTTAACATTTTTTTGACATGTCATAATCGTTGTGGTAGTTATTTTAGACAATCAATGATGTGAAAGGTAAACGGATATGAACATCGACGACAACGGTTTTATAAACTTAAGCAACGGCCTGGCCGAATGCAAAATTTCCCTGTGGGGCGCCAATATCGTATCATACCGCCCGAAAAACGAAGAACATGACATTTTCTGGCTCGGCGAACTTAACAGATTCGATAATGTTCAGGCTATCCGGGGAGGCGTTCCGATCTGCTGGCCGCGGTTTGCGGAAGAAAAACTGAACGACAGACTTCCCCGCCACGGCTTTGCCAGAATCTCCGGCTGGAACCTGAAAAACGTTTCGGTCGACGAAAACAAAATAGAAGCGCGGCTTTCCCTCCTGCCCGATGCGAAATACAACGTCAACGCAACTGCTGATCTTTTCATCAAAATCACCGACAAGCTCGAATATCGTCTGGAAACGATAAATGACGGCAACGAACCTTTCGAATTCAGCGAAGCCCTGCACGCCTATTTTAACGTCAGTTCCGTTGACAACGTCAAAATAAAAGGTCTGGCCGGCCATGAGTGCAAAAACTCACTGGACGGAAACAGCTATACGCTGAAAGGCGATCTGACGATCCGCGGGGAATTTGATTCTGCATTCACAAACCATAAAGGAACCGTGGAAATCGAAGACAGCGCGTTTAACCGCGTCATATCGATAGAAAAAAGCAACTCAAACACAACGGTCGTCTGGAATCCCGACAAAGACCTGGCCGAAATGAGCAAGGGACAATACAAAAACTTCGTCTGCGTGGAACCTTCAAACCAGGGAGACGCTTTTGTCCGCCTGAATCCCAAGGAAAAACACGAAATAGCCATGACAATACGAACCAGGAAACTAAAATAGGCGGACCTTTCCACCCACTGCGGCAGAAACCGCTGCCGCAGACATCTCTCCGTTATGGCCGGAACCGATGCCCGAAGCCCGGTTATCGGTTTTAATACCGGACATGCAAACGGCATTCTCCCGACAAAACAAGTTTCCGCCTAAATCTCCCACCGGCACCGATTCAAATCGACATGATCGTCGTTTTTGAAAAACACTCCTTCGCCGAGCAGCAGACGTTTTTGTTCTGCCCAGCCGGGAACCAGCCTGCCGCAGTGATTGACGATCCGATGACAGGGATAATCGCCGTAATATTGCGCGCATCTGAGAACCAGACCGACCAACCGGGAATTTTTACGCCGGCCGATCAGGCGCGCAATCTGCCCGTAGGTTGCCACCCTGCCTTCCGGCACTTCTTCAACAACCGATAAAATTTCATAGGCAAGCTCTTCGTCCAATATACGTTTCATGTCCGTTTCCGATAAAACATGCGCGTTTATCATATATAACGGGAAAACAAAAAACAAGCACAATCGGCAAAAACCGAGTTGATTTCCGCCGGACAACGCATTATGCTAAAAAAACGAATTGTTATCACAAATTCAGAGACACCTGCAAAATGCTGTCGGAAAAACAAACGGAAACATACTTTAAACAAGCCGTGGAAGAGCTGTACAAAAACGACGGATATCTGTTTGATCCCGATCACGGACTGCACGAACAAACCGTTTCGCACCGTCTGGCCGTCTATTTGGAAAGACGCTTTTTAAAAAACAAAACCTTCAGAACATGCAATTTGTCCGTTGACTGCGAATACAACAAAAACCGGGACGACTGCAAAAAACTGTACGGTCCCTGTATGGATTGCCGTGAATCATGCCGCATAAAAGAACTGAAAACGCCGTTTGTTTACGATCGCCGTTCATATTCCGACGCCCGTGATTTTGTCCGCAGCTATCCTGAAGGAAAGCCCTGCCGTCCGGATATTATCATCCATCAAAGGGGCGAAAATCATCCGACCAACATCCTCATCGTCGAAGTAAAGAAAAACTCAAACCGGGAAAACGGACACAAAATCGTCGATCTGATAAAACTGTCGGCCTTTACCTGCCGTAAAGGCGACAGCGAATATCAATACCAATCCGGTTTTTATTTTGAATACGGACAAACCGCGGCCGCCGCCGTCCGGTTTGAGAGCGGAGAAATCGTCAAAGAACTAAGATTCAACGTCTCAAACCGGACGTGGGAAGACCTTACTCCTGCTCTTTAGCCTCCAGCTCCGCGAACTTTTGAGCCATCGTCGGGTTATTTTTGGTCAAACGCTTAACGGTCAGATCCTGAGCTTTGTTGTTTGCCAGCCGCAAGTTGTTTTCCGAAGACAACAGGGCGTCTTTGGTTTTCTGCAAATGGTCGATCGTCTTGTCAATCTCCTCTATGGCTTTGCGGAATTTATCGCTGGCCAACTGATAGTTTCGCCCGAACTTATCCTTAAAATCGTTCATTTCCGCTTCGAAATTTGAAATGTCAATATTCTGGTTCTTATATTCTGCCAATTGTTTACGATATTGAACCGAATTCAAAGCTGCATTTCTGAGCAATGTAATCATTGAGATAAAAAACTGCGGACGAATGACGTACATCTTCGGATACTTGTAGGAAACGTCAACGATGCCGCAATTATACAGTTCGTTATCGGCTTCCAAAAGAGAAACCAGCACGGCATATTCACAGCCTTTTTCCTGACGGTCCTTATCCAGTTCTTTCAAAAAGTCCTCATTTTTATGTTTGGTGGCCGTCGTGTCCATCTCATTTTTCATCTCAAACATAATAGAGATAAACTCTACGCCCTCTTCCGTCGATTCACGGTAAATGTAGTCTCCTTTGCTGCCTGTTTTCGCATCATTGTCTTTTTCAAAATAGGCTTTTTGAAAACCCGTCGCCCGGAGCTTGTTAAACTCGATTTCGCAATGCTGTTCCAAAGTTTCCCCGACCATTTTGGTGGACATTTTGGCTTTCAGGTCTTTGTAGAACTCAATCTGCGTATCTTTTTCCTTGAGCTTTAATTCATAATTTTCTTTTAAGCTTTGTTCTTTGACGAGGGTATCTTTCGCCGTCTCCCGCAACTTAATGTTCAGTTCGGCAATTTGCCTGTCGCGCGCAACGATTTCATCGTTTTTAGAGGTTACGGCCGCGGCTACGGCAAGTTGCTTATCCTTATCACCGGCCAGAATTTGCGCTTTCAACTTTTCAATTTCCTGCTGCAAACCGGAAACACTCCGGGCTTTTTCCAAATCTTTATCTTTGCCGAGGGTAATAAGTTGTGCTTTAAGGTTAGAAATCTCCAAATTAAGCGAGGCCAGCGATTGCGCCTTGTCCATCTCCGCCTTGTTTTCCACCAATTTAAGCTCATTTTGTTTTTCCCGGTTGAGCTGCTCAATGCGCTCCCGGACAGCGTCATGAAATTCGGCGTCACGAACCTGCGCCACGATCGCGGCATAGCCGGACTCGTCAACCGTAAACACTTCTCCGCACTTCGGACATTTTATCTCAGGCATTATTGTTACTCCTAAAAATCTTAGCCTCAGATTAAAACATCTATGGTTAAAGTCAAACAAAAGATGATCCGTAATACCCTCATTACTTTTAATAACAACCTTTCGAATCCTGCAATTTCAGCTGATCAGGACAAATTCGGAACAGCTGAATTATAATTTCCCTCATCTTTTGGTTACAAGAATATTTATCCGGCAAATCGATAATTTGTCGTTTGCAATAAAAATACCCTGCAACCAATCGGCCACAGGATATTTTGCGCTACGGATCAAACGCTTAAAATTTATATTTAGCGTTAATCAAACCGGTGTGGTCTTGGTAATCCTCACGGAATTTGCCTTCATAACCGAACGAAAGTTCCACCTTGTCGTTGACTTCCGCAGTTACGCCGGCACCGAATTCCATTCCGAAACGGTCAAGAGCTTCGCCTTCAACCGCATAAGCCGAACCGTTGGCCAAGGTTACGACCGAATTAACGTCATCGTTAAACAGGTCATAAGTCGCGGCAATTCTGGCTTCCGGCTTAATGTTCATACCATTGGACAGCTCAAAGTTTTTGCTGATTTTGGCTCCGATAACACCGGTCAAAATGTCGCTGTCATTGGCAGATACACGTTGGTCGGCAGAATCTTTATAAGCGTCCTGCTTGATATGAACATAACGCAAGCCGTTTTCCGGTGTAATGCATAAGCCGTTGATATTCATATCGTAACCGGTCATTGCCTGTAAGCCAAAGGTTTCGACATCGTAATCAGCCTTAACACCAACTCCGGCAACATTCTTGCTTTCTTCATAATCAGACCAGCCATAGGTCGCAATACCGTTTACATACCAGTTGGACGGTTTATATTCGCCGTAAACAATTGCGGTGTGCGTATCAACATCGGTTGAACGCATAAAGCCGTCAATATCCGTATTGGTGTAAGCATAACCAATACCAACCTTGGTATCATCGGTTACAAACTTCTCGGCTCCGAAAGCAATACCGTTAGAATCTGCATCAAAATCTCATAAGTCAAAAATATAATCGTTTGGTTGCATTTATAGAAAAATATCACTAAATACAGATTGGTTAGATAATTTAAGATGTTAACATAATGGACAATAGTAACTTGCCTTTTGAGTGGGCAAAATGTTTGATTTTGGGCAATGGAAACAAAGTTCAAAATTTAAGGATGCTCAAAAAGCTTAATCTCACATATTTTAATCAAAAAAGGGCATGAGAATTCGCCATACTTTGACCCAAAACACCAATGGAAATATGGTCTGCCCATAGGTACCGTCGATTGCTTGATTATCATAGTGATATACAAGTATTTGTTATAATGCTGTAGGAATGTGTTTATGTCCAAGACTAAAAGTTTATTAAAGGAAAGTGGCAATGTTTAAAATAAATATTATGTCAATAATAAAATATATTTCAGCTATTGCATATTTTTATTTAGCTTACCATGCACTCTATTTAGTCGATAGATCTAAAGCATCGCCGCTTCCTGCCTTAATATTTATTTTCATGCCTTGTGTAAGAGGCAAGAGTGGAATGTTCGGTCAGTATATAGATATTATTTAGGATCCGTCAGCAAGATGATATTTTTTGCAATGCTCGCGATTAAAGTCTTGCGTCCGTTATGTGAGCATTTTCTCTTTATACAAATCGAAAAAAATAGCCATTTCTCAACCTCCAGTCATTGATGGCGAACGGTCCGTATTCTGTGGCTGGAAGAAAGGGCAATTTACATGGCAAAATTTAATTATAAATTATGAGCTGTTTCTTGAGTATCGTGAAGAAATTTTGATTATGAGAGAGTGTCTTATGCTGATTAGGAACTTGACCAAAAATGAAATGACAATTTAGTTACTTCACCATGTCACATTCATCTATTAAAATGAGTTTTTTGTTTTCTTTCGCGATGTCTCTCAAATGTTTTGTAAAGCCGCTTTTTGAAAATATGCCGTAGGTTAAATCATATCCTTTGAAATCGTCAACTTGGCATTTTTCTACCAACTTTGCATAAACATTAACGTCAACCGGTTTGTCGTCTTTGTAATATTTACATTCAGCCGCAAAAATACGCTTGTGGCTTTCATCAATGGCAACCAAGTCTATCTCTTCATCTTTGTTCCAGTATGCGCCGATACGAGAAGGAACAAAATCGATTTCTTTACATTTGCATAGTTCCGCAAATATGTTGCGGCAGATTTCTTCATAAACAAATGCTACGTGATTATCAATAAAATTGGATTTCAGCTTATCTTGTACAAAATTCAGATTATCCAGCTCAAGCTCTCCTTTATAAGGAAAGACAAACATAAACCAAAAGCGGATAAATATATCTCGAATAAAATATAATCCTTTCCGACTTTTTTCCGGATTTTTTTCGGTTACCGGAACACGTTTTTCCAATAAGTATAACCCCTGCAAAGTTTCCAGATAGGGACTTAATTTGTTGCCTTCCGTGGACATTGCCGAGGCTATCTCCGATAGTTTGTGATTATTTTGAGCTATTGCTTTCATAACCGAATAATAGTTTACCGGTTCTTTAACTTCTTTATGGAGTAAAAACGTCGGTTCTTCGTACAAAAAGCCGTTTTTATTAAGAATGACACGGGAGATGTTGTCCATTAAAGAATTTTTGTTGTCAAAAAATTCCAAATATTTCGGAACGCCGCCGGTTACGGAATAAAGCTCAACCACATCGGAAAAAGGCTTATTTTGATAATGTTGTCTGATATCAAAAAAAGGAAGCGGTGCCAATCGGATTTGAGATGTACGGCGACCATACAAGGGACTGTTTTCGGCTAAAACCTGCTTTGCCATCATATTAATGTATGAACTGCAGATAATGACCATAATATCTTGCTTTGATAATATTTCATCCCATGCTTTTTGAAAGATTGAAGTGAAAGCGGGATTTGTGTTGAGCATGTACTGAAATTCATCAAGAACAAGCACTTTTGTATTTTTGCCAGGAACGGCCGCAAACAGTTTGAAGAGTTCAATCCAATCATCAAAATTAGCTTTGGCGATAAATTCCTGATTGGCAAATTGCGATAAACTTAAAGCAAACCGCTTCATACTCTGCGGCTCGGATTCTTCTGTCGCCAAAAAGTACAGAGCCGGCTTGTCTTTAATGAATTCTTGAATTAAAGCAGTTTTTCCGATACGTCTGCGACCATATATAACAACAAAGGAATGTTTGTTGTTATATTCTTGCTTTAAATCACTAAGTTCTTTTGTTCTGCCGATAAATTCCATACCATCACCGGTATAATCATTTCATTTAAGATAATATAGATTAGACTAATCTCAATTATGTTGCAAGAGAAATTTTTCAAATATAAAAATATCAAACAATGCACATTCTTTAACATTTTCTTTGAAATAGGCAGAAAATATAGAGGTTTGAAAATGCTCTTAAAAGCCCGTGCGGCAAAATGTTAAACTTTGTTCGGATTACAAACTTTGTTTAACATTTTATTTTTGTTTGTTAATAAGATACTTAATGGCTACTATTTAATTTTTATCTCTATTCCATAACCATGTCCAGTATCTCTATGAGCCGAGTATATTTTTTCTATTCCATTAAATTTTATATAAAAACCAGCTCCTCTATAAGGACCGTCTTTTTCAGCACAGGCAAGTCCTACTTGTGCTATATACCCATTAAACTGTGGCATTCCTGTAATCAGCTTATCTAACTCTTTACTTACATTACTAAATTTTCCATTTGTTGAATATATTACATATATCCAAGACATTTCATCGTTTTCATCCTTAAACCATATCTGTGGATATATACCAATTATGTCGCAATAAGATTCAAATTTCATTTTTTCTTTTCTTATATAGTCTTTTACTATACTTACAGCCATATTGTTAAATTCATAATCGGACATCATTACTTTTTCATCCGTTGCAACAACCAATGGATTTACCAGTTCATTTGTTCTTATATCATATAAATTCCATTCATCATCGGGCAATGATAATAATGTTTTCTTGTTCTTTATAGGAAAAATACACGGAATTAAGTTGTGAGTAGTACATTCTTTGATAAATCTATCTTTTTCTTGTGTCGTCAGATTTTCATTTTTGCTATAACCAACATCAATTAAAACAGAAAATATTTTATTTTTGTAAGCAAATGACATATCGTCAAATTTCGGAAACATTGGCTCAACTCTTATCCAACTAAATCCCTTATGTTTTTTTAATCTCTCTTCTAAAAAACTACCTGTCATATTTCTTGCTTCCCAATAATCTTCTGTTTTATCAGGTCTATCTAACATATTTCTTTTTCTCTTTCACTAATTTTACTTGTTAACTCCAAATTACTTCTTCGAAAACGCTTTGGTTTTACGGTAAGAACTAGAGTTCTTTTAAGACTTACTAATTCATCTCCTGCAAAATTATCCATCATCGCCAATGCTTTGGGATCATTTTGTGAAGAATTTACAAATTCATCAGAACTTAATTTATCTCCAAAAGATAAATTTTTATTCCAACACCCCATTAAAACAGTGTCATCTCCTCCATTAGCTTCATAAAATTGATGTTCATATAAATACAGGTCAAAAAGGTATTTATTAAGTTTTCTATTTTTCAGGGCGTTAATTTTATATTGAATCTTATCTTGTTGTGTTTTCAGCTCATCAAGGATTGATGATTGTAAGCTTAATGATATGATGGATTTGTATCCTTGTAGTTCATTATCTGTTTGAGCGACAATATAAGGAAGCAAATGGTACCAGATATTTTCTTTGGCATATTCTAAAGAATCCGAAGAGATTTTACGATCTAAATACGGAAATTCAATTTCATTCATCTCATATCTCCTTTACATAAAGAAAACTTAGATCTAAGCCGTCATAAACTATATTTTCCGAAAGGGTTTTATAAAGCTCTTTCATTGAAATAGTTCCATAATGTGCATTAAGGCCTTTATCTCCTTTCCATCCGCAAAGAAGATCTACCCTTTCGCTGATGACAGCGTGGTTGCGAAGTTCGGTTCTGAATGTGTGGCGAAAACTATGAAACACGTGTTTCTCTTGCAATTTATCATCGGGATTTTGAATTGTTTCATTGACTTTATCTAATGCTCGATTAAACTATTTTGACATTCCTGCGGAATATTCGTTACGAGAATTTAGCTTTAACTCGGGAAAAAGACGTTTTGATTTGTTGTTTTTATCTTTTCGTTGTTGCTCAACATATCCAAGAAAGCCAAGTTTAAGAAGGACAGGATGAATTGGAAGATCGCGGTGTCCCGCAGATGTTTTAACCTTTTTACCTTCGACATTACTGATATGTATAATATTAATGCCCTCTTTAATGCGGACATCATCCAAACTAAGCTGGCAAATTTCATTTAATCTTGCCCCAGAGTATAAACTAATTAGTGGTACCCAGAAATAGGCGTCTCTGTAAATTTTTTTCCCTGGTGTCATACGTCCGAGCTTATTGTTCATACAACCACGATAAACTGGAGTATTAAATATTGCCTGTAATTGAGTTATTGAAAATGATAAATATTTATCCCCTTGTTTATCCCGAATGTCTTGTGCCGGCATTTCAACTTCATCAAACGGATTTTCATCAATGAATTTTTTCTTTTTCGCCCACATAAAAATTGAGCTTAAAGTCTGAATGTAGTCATTTTGCGTTTTTATGGAAAGGCGGGGAAGTGTTTCATCAACCTTTGCCATTTTAATTGCTTGGAGGATCGTTTTATTTGCTGTTTTACCACTTCCAAATCGACTGGGAATAAATGGGATAGTGTATACAAGTTCCTGCAAGTCATCGGCAGTAATTTGACGAATCACTTTGTCCTTACCGATTATATCAGCAAGCAAATTCATCTTGCTGGCAACTCTTTCTTTTGTTTCTTTGGATGTATTGTCTCTGCTAGGCGTTTGATTATACGCTTCGACAATTTCAGATAAGGTCATATCGGGTTTTTGCGGCTTTCTGCTCTTTAAAGTTTCGTTGATAATAATTTGATTTTCGTATATGCGATCAATTAATTCGGGTTCAACTTCACGGCGAACCCCATTAAGATATTCGTAAATATAACGTAAGAACTGAATTTTTGCCCGCATAAAGGCATTTCTCATATCGAAAAGACTATTTTGTGATGGTTTGGGATAAATATCTTCAAATAAATACAGATTCATTTCATCGTCAATGATCGAATATTCATTGTTGATATACTTTGTTTCATAAAAACTTAGATTCTCACGATAAAGCCGTTTATCATCCGAAAGATTTTTTGATGTTTTCAATCGGTCTTTTTCGTCTTCAATCTTATTGATCAGCCAATTATAAGCTAAGTCTTCGGCTTGTTGTTCATCATAATCATAAATGCTGGAGCGGATCTGATTGTCAGCTTTTTCCTTTTCGAGAGCTTTTTGAATTTTCTGCTGTTGTCTGTACCGTTTTTTTATTTCTTTAAATTTTTCATAGGTTTGATGGGACATATTTGCCATTGCATAAAAGTCATCCAGTTTGGCAAATTCTTCTTCCGTATAATGGCTAAAATCAACAGTATCTTTAATATCTATATCGTCTTCAAAGAAATCATCATCGTCATCATCAAGAATCTGAGCAAAATCAAGTGCTTTAGAGGTTTTCTCTTTTTGCTTATTGAGATCGTTTAATAATTTACGCCGAATAGACATTGTTTCAAGCTCCGCCCGCAGTTTAGCCAACTTATAATCCTTGGTATTCAATGATCTCCATATTTGTTTTTTACCGTATTTGGAAACCAAACACTTTGGAATTGTAATGATAGTATAGTAAGAGGTTTCTCGGTTGTAAAGTTTCATATCAGCCTTTTCACAAAAAGGCTAACTTTTGATGATTATATTAGCAGTATTTTGATAAAAAAATTAGCACCCGACATTAGCAGGTGCTAAAAAATTGACTTTTTGCCGGTAAATTCTTTGTAAAATCAAAGTGTTACCTTGAATCTGGCTGGGGTGGCTGGATTCGAACCAACGAATGACGATACCAAAAACCGTTGCCTTACCACTTGGCGACACCCCAAGGAAATCCTGTTTCATGTACAGATGTGCATTTGAAACGGCTGAAGTATATTTATGCCATATTTTTCATTTTGGCAAGAGTTTTTTTATCACGTTAAAAATGCCGACATCTCGTGTCGGCATATCGCCGAAAAAAGACAGGCCTCCTCTTATCAGGGAGTTAAAACAGCCGCAACCTGACGGTTTGATCATGATCAAAGACGAGCGTCGTTACTCTCCAACATCTTGGCACTCACTCTATTGATAAATCACGGTTTTTTGGCTAGGAATGTAAACAGTCCTCCCCGACCTGGAAACTAAAACAGCCGCAACCTGACGGTTTGATTATAATCAAAAGCGAACACCGTTACTCCAACACCTTGGCACTCACCTCTTTGAGGAAGCAAAGTTTTTCGGAAAGAAATGTAAACAGGCCTCTCCAATCGGGGACCACACAACTGCCAACCTGACGGTTTGATTATAATCAAAAGCGAACGTCATTATTCCAACGCCTTGGCATTCACCTCATTGAGGAAGCAATGTTTTTTCGGAAAGGAATGTAATAAAAACTCATTAAAAAATATCCGGCCGACGATATTGTTTCCGGCAAAAACGAACCCGGGACGAAACACACGGACAGATCCTCAAAGCCGCGGCGAACGGAATACAGTATTTCACCTGTTACTGTTGTTCTTTGACAAAAAGAAAAATTATTGCCACGACAAAAAAAGAAAAAACTAACCATCCGATATGGGTAATTTATTCTTTTTACAATTGGGAAAACAGACAACGGCCAAACGCCTCAATCCTTTTTCAGACGCAGATCATCAGGCGGTTCAAACACCGGCACTCCAAAACGGCAAACATCAAACCCGGTCCGTTTGAACACAGCCATCGTAATTTTACCAATCCTCTGCCCTGCTCCGCCCTGTTTTCGTGTGGACGGATCATACAAAAAGTGGATTTTTGCCCGGCAAAAGGTTATATTGTTTTTGAAAAACAAAACGGGAGAACGAAAATCCCGAATTAATACGTTATTGAGGAAAACAAAATCATGAGAAAAGCGATTGTCCTGATATTGCTTTTGACCGGCTGTGCCGCTGTCAAAGTTCCGCCGGAATTCGTTTACCGGGAAATACAGACCCGTGATTTTACGTTAGCAACCTGGCAAAAAATTACCGACCCCGACGGCGTTTACAAAATCTACATTGAAGGCGACGGCCATGCTTTCAACGCCCGCGGCCGGGCAACAAACGATCCGACCCCGCGCGGAACGCTGGTGCGCGAACTGGCTTTCGGTGATCCTTCGCCCAACGTCGTTTATCTGTCACGCCCCTGTCAATATGTAAAAAGTGAAATCTGCAGCAAACGTCATTGGACAACCGCCCGCTTTGCGCCGGAAATCATCAATGCGGAATATGACGCCGTGCGGCAGATTGCCGGCAATTCGCCGATCATTCTGATCGGTTTTTCCGGCGGCGCCCAAGCGGCGGGGCTTATTGCCGCCGCCAAACCGGGACTCAACGTTGAGGAAATCATAACCGTTGCCGGCAACCTCGACCATCTGGCCTGGACACAGTACCAGAAAGTTCCGCCGTTGAATGAATCGCTTAATTTGGAAAGTTATCGGAAACAATTCGCGGAAATTCCGCAAACTCATTATGTCGGCAGCAACGACAAGGTTATTCCGCCGTTTCTGGTAAAAGAATTTGTCGGCAGCGGCAAAAGGGTAATCGAAGTTCCGAACGCAACGCATAACAGCGGCTGGGAGAGCATTTATCCGCAGATTTGGGAAAAAAGGTAAAGGACACCGGCATACGGACGACAAAAAAAGCTTTGACCCGGGGATCAAAGCTTTTTTTGCACAAAACCTCATTTGACGACGATGAAACTGCAGCCTTCGTCAAAATCCACCGGTTCGATTTTATCCGGCGCCTCAATATCCATGGTCAGCGCTCCATACGGTCCGGGATCGTCCGTTATCAAATACGGCCCCCGGTAAAGCGGCCCTTCGCCGACAGCGGCAAGAGAAACGCAGATACGGTCAACGTTCCGGGCAATTTCCCGCATTTCATCGCCGGTCGGAAGCCTGCCGCCGAAAATCACCGCCAGCTGTTTGCAGATGCCGGGGTAGACACCGTAGCCGTAATAACGCAGAACCGTCAGTTTGTCGTTTATAACAAAACCTTCCACTTCGTTAAAAAACTGCCGGCCGGTCGGATGATGATAAATCTTCTGCGACAACCCGAGCGGTTCGGTCAAAATTCTGACGAACGGCTCAACGGCCCGTTTTCCCTGCGGATAATAACTGTACGGAAGTTTGGCGGCGGAAGAGTCATAAGACAGACAATCCCTGTTCCAGTCAAGCGTTTCTTCGCCCGTATTGCGTTTGGTTCTCTTTCTGTTCGCGAAACCGAACATTTTTTGCAAAAATTTTCCCATAAAAATATGATTTTAAAATAATGATAATCCGAATTTCCCATATATCATGCGCAGCGGAGAAAAACAAGACAAAAAGCCCCTCACGGCAAGAGGGGCTTTTCGCTGTGTTTTCCGCAAACCTTTATTTGTTTTTGAGACAAAGAACGTAATATGTGCCGTCTTTAACCTCGACCCCGTGGGTATCGTGCCCGAAGCCCGGAAATTTGCGGTCAAAGGCCTGCAACGATTTCAGATAGCCGAGAACGGGACCGTCCGCCGGACCGGCATTTTCGCCCGGCATCAGCAGCGGAATTCCGGGCGGATAAGGAACCACGCCGGTTGCCACCGTACGGTCGGCGATCTGATCGACAGCCATTGATTCGACGTTATTGTGAACAAGATTTTCATATGCTTCCACCGGTGTCATATCCGGTTTGGGCAGAACCGAGAAAGCGGCGGACAGGGCTTTGGTCGTGCCCAATTCCTTCATGGCGGCAAACATTTTGTCGCACAGTTCTTTCAAGCCCGTTTCTCCGTATTCGTGCGGATTGTCCTTTACCAATTTGGGCAAGACGCGGCGCAGAGGCTCATTGTTGTCATAATCCTGCTTGAATTCGAACAGGGCGTTAAGCAAAGTTCCCCATTTACCGTTGGTAACGCCGAGAGAAAACAGCACCAGAATGGTAAAGTCGGTGGTTTTCTCGACCACGATACCCTTGTTGTCCAGATAAGCGCTGACGACCGCGGCCGGAATACCGCTTTCGGCCAGGCTGCCGTCCGTAAGAACGCCCGGCGTTACCAGCGACACCTTGATCGGATCAAGCATACAGTAGCCTTCTTCCACCTCGCCGAAACCATGCCAGTCTTCGTTCGGCTTCAGCGTCCAGCAATCGGGATCGGTTGCCAGCTGCTCTTCGTCGGCTTCAAAAAACGGCACTTTCTGTCCGCTTTCGCGATCAACCACAAAATCCGGCTGCCAGATATTGAAAAACCAGTCTTTTTTGCCGGTAAATTCGGCATGAAGACGAGCCACTGTCTTGCGGAAGGAAACCGCTTCGCGGATGGAAACGTCGGTCAGCGCCTTGCCGCCGGGACCGTCCATCATCGCCGCGCTGATGTCGTTGGAAGCAATGATCGGATAGAACGGCGAAGTTGAGGCATGCATCATGAACGCTTCGTTAAAACGCTGGTGATCAATCGGGTTGCGGCCGTCGCGGACATGAATCATTGAAGCCTGAGAAAAAGCTGCCAGCAGCTTATGGGTAGACTGGGTGGCAAACATGGTCGGCCCCTTGCGGTCATCGTCTTTGGGATCGCAGCACATGGCAAAACGCCCCTTGTACATCGGATTGAAACGCGCATAGCCATACCAGGCTTCGTCAAAATGCAGCCGGTCAACGCTTTGTCCCAACAGTTCCTTTACCCGGTTGACGTTATAACACAATCCGTCATAAGTCGAATTGGTAATGATCGCATGCACCGGCGTCGGATCAATTCCTTCTCCGACCAGCGGATTTTCGGCAATTGTCTGACGAACGGCATCAGATGTCAGACGATCCGAAGTGATCGGACCGATGATGCCGTAGCGGTTACGGGTCGGGATCAGATAGGTCGGAATCGCTCCCGACAGGGTAATCGCGTGTTCGACCGATTTGTGGCAGTTGCGGTCGCAGAGCGCAACCTGATTGCGGGTAACGCTGGCCATCAGAATCACCCGGTTGGAAGTCGACGAACCGTTGGTTACGTGGTAGGTGCGGTCGGCACCGAAAACCCGCGCCGTGTATTTTTCGCTTTCGCCGATCGGACCGGAATGGTCAAGCAGCGATCCCAGTTCGCCGACCGAAATCGACAGATCCGAACGAAAAACCGGTTCGCGAAAAAAGTTGAAAAACGCACGGCCGGCAGGCGAATGCATAAAACCGGTGCCGCCGGTATGCCCCGGCGTATGCCAGGAATATTCGTGCACTTTGGAAAAAGCGGCCAGCGCCTTGAACATCGGCGGCAAAATAAACTGACGGTAACGTTCGGTCGCCGCCAGTACGCGGCCGGCAATGAAATCCGGCGTATCTTCCATTACCCAGATGAAGTCGTTGACGCTTTCCAGAATTTCCGACGGCACTTTAGACGCTGCCGTCCGCCCTGCCAGCAGAAAGACCGGCAGCTCCTTATTGTGTTCGCGCAAAGCTTTCAGCAATTCAATGATTTTGGCATAGTCTTTGTCGTCTTTGTTGTTCAGTTTGAGCAGCACGCACTGAACGGTCGGATCCGTAATCAGAACGGCTTTGGCGTCGTCATCGCTTTCCGACACGATTACCCTGACATCTTCCGCGGTCAGATAATCCTTCAGTTCGCGCACGCTGCGGGCGGCCGCGGTGTTGTCGTTCAAACCGTCGTAGACCAGCAGCATCCTGATCCCCAGCGGGTCGCTCTCCAGGCATTTTGCACCTTCTTTCATAAATCAAACTCCTTTCAACTTTAATTTGCCGGATCTGCGGTCACGGAAGTATTGACATACTCGCTGATCCGTTTGGAACTGTAGTCACTGACAGATACCCAGAACATTGCGATCAGCGCCGCGATCGTAATCGTCAGGGTCATATAGCGAACCCAGCGCGGCACGCAGCAGCCGCCGGGTTTGACATGCGTTTCCCTGATTTCGATTTTGCGGTTGACCGAAAGCTCGTAGAATATAATGGTAGAAATGACGAAAATCAGCGCCCAGCGGGTTTGCTCGCTGTTGGAACCGATCATCGCCGACAGGCTGTAAACGGCGGCAATCAGACCGACAATGGTATAAAACAATCCTTCCCTGTCGCTCATTTTTTCACGGCCGAGGATTTTGATCGCCACCGAAGAATAAATATAAGGCAGCAGGGTCATGATAACCGCGATCGAGGCGATTTTGCCGAACTGTTCGGAAGCGGTCGGCGACATCGTAGCCAAAACCTGCAGGGTCATAATGCCGGCAACGATCGCCAAACCGGCGGAAGGAACGCCGCGGCGGTTGACGCGAGCAAAAATGCCGGCAAACAAACCGTCTTTGGCCGCCGCCTGAGCCGTTTGTCCGACCAGAAGCGTCCAACCGGCCAGAGAACCCAGACAGCCCACCGCCGCGCAGAGGGCAACGATTTTGCCGGCAGTCGACCCGAGGGCAATGCTTACCGCCTGCGAGAACGGTGCCGAAGAAGAAACCAGTTCCTTGTTGGGAATGATGCCCATGATCGCCGAAGAACTCAGCACGTAGCAGACGGCCGCCAGCAGCACCCCGACGACGGTTGCGATCGGCACGTTTTTGGCCGGATTTTTAACCACCGCGGTGGAAACCGAAGCGCTTTCGACGCCGATAAAAGCCCACAAGGTAAAGTTCAGGGTCATGCCGACGGCGGTCAGGCTGCTTTCGCCGGAAACGTTCCAGCCTTCCATATAAGTTTCGGGATTAAACCAGAACCAGCCGAGCAGTGCGACGCCGACGATCGGAAACAGGGCTACGGTGGTGGTGATGCCCTGCATGCGGCCGACCACCCTCGGTCCGAGAATGTTGGCGTAGGTAAAAAACCAGATGACGGCAATCTGCGCCAGCGCCATTACCAGCGGATCCCGAAGCGCCGGGAAAAACGGCGTCAGATAACCGAGCCCGGCCACCGCCAGACCGACATTGCCGATAACGTTGGCCAGCCAGTAGACCAGGTTGGTCTGATAGCCCATATAATCGCCGAAGGCCTTGCGCGCATAGGCATACGGCCCGCCGGCCGCGGTCGTCACTTCCGTCAGCTTGGCAAACACCAGCCCGAGCGCTATGGCGCCGACAACCGTAATCAGCCAGCCGATGATGGCGATGCTGCCGATGCCGGCGAGGTTGGCGGGCAGCATGAACACGCCCGAACCCATCATGTTTCCGGCCACCATCAGGATCGCCGGAAGCAGTCCTATCTTATTGCTTTCACTAACCATCTGTTCTCCCCGTTTGACATAATTGCAATTGTTTACGGCTATTTACATAATGCCTCGTCAAACGGGTTACAATTGCCGGGAGAGAAATTTATCGGCAGAAAATGCGGTCCGGCTACGGACGTCCGCTCTCAAAGACCGGGAAAATGATCCACTTCTTCAATGGTAAAGTCTTCGCCGATAATGACAAATTCAACCGTAAAATCTTCGCCGACGTCAACCAGGCGCCACTCCCCGCAATCGGTGCCGAAAGGAGAATATTTCACTTTCAGGTCGCCGAAATGTTCAACCTTGCGCACTTTGAAATCCCCGAAGTGCTCGACAATCCGCACGTTGCCGTAAAGCGGCACCCCGCCGAAGGTGCAGTCTTCCGCGATTTCTTCCGCCGCTGCCGGGAACGCCGCCAGCAGCAACGCCGGCAACAGGATTTTTTTCATCATATCTTCTCCTTTTACGTCTGCTTTTGCAAAAACCTATTTTAATATGCGGAAAACAAAATGCCACATATTTTTTCCGGCCGGCGTTTTTTTAGAACTTTCGGCCTGTTTTCATCCGGCCGGCCGCTTCCCATATTTTGTAAAATTAATATGAGGAACGATTGATGAAAAAACTGACATTATCCTTAACCGCCCTGCTGTTGGCGCTGTGGCCGGCCTTCGCCGGCGCCGAAACGCCCGCTTTTGTCCCGCTCAACCCGGCAGCAGTCAACAAAAAACTTGACGCCGCCGCAACCAAACTCAATTCCGGCAAAGCCGGCAAGGAAGAAATCGCCGCCATTTTGCAGGAAGTTGCCGGCATTGAGGACGACCGGCAGCAAACGCGTCAACAATATGCCGAAGAACTGGCCTCGGTGCAGAAAAAACTGAATGCGCTTGGTCCGGCACCGGAAAAAGACGAAAGCGAGCCGGCGGCCATTGCCAAACAGCGTAAAGAATTTGCCGGCAAAGCCGACGGTTACAAGGCACAGATCGCGCAGATGGACCTGCTTGCCGCGCGGATCGACGAAATCAACGGCCTGATTTTAAAAATCCGCAACCGGCGCCTGCTTGACAATATTCTGGTCAAACAAAGCTCAATTTTTCATCCCGAAGAATTCTGGCAGTCGCTGACCACCTTCGCCGGCTTCGTCTTTGAACTGGTCAAATCGCCTTTCAGCTGGTACCGCGGTCTGCCGCCGGAAAAGGAGGCAGCCGTCAACAACAATATCCTGACGGTGATCGGCGTCATGGCCGGCGCCCTTGTCGCCGCCTTTTTCCTCAGCCGTTACATCAGAAGCCGCCTCGGCTACCGCGCGGCGGTCGAACATCCCGACTATTCGCAAAAAGTGCGCGCCGGCATTGCCATGTTCATCGTCCGCGGCGTCATTCCCGCCGCCGTCATCGGCGCCTTTTTGTTCTGGCTTAAGGGCAACGGAGTAGTCAACACCGGTTCTTTCGGCCTGCTGCTGCACACCGCTGCCGTTTACCTGCTGTACTACTACCTGACAAAAGCGGCGGTGCGCACCGTATTCACGCCGGACAACGGCAAATGGCGGATCATCGAAGTGGCCGACGGCTGCGCCAAATGCATCAGTTCGGCTCTCGTCTTTTCGGCGGCGGCCGTTTGCACCGTTTCCTTTCTGCAAAGCCTCGCCGGCCGGATGGACTATGACAGTTCAATCGTCTATTCACTGAAAATTTTCGCCAACGCGGTCAAGGCCTTCTGCGTGGTGCTGGTTGCCCGCAAGGCGCTTTACAACAACAATCCGCCGGTGCCGGGGGAAATTGACGACGACACGCCGCTCGACGGCCTCAGCACCGCCTCCAAAATCAGCCTGTTTATCACATTTCTGATGACGGCGGCCTTTGCCGTTTCCCTGTTCGGATATATCCGCCTGTCGGAGTACGTTATCAACCGTTTTATCATTTCCGTCGTCGCCATCGGCGTTTTCTATATTATCGACAAACTGATCCGCGGCCTTTTTCACCGGATACTGCAATTCCGTTTCTGGCTTGCCACCTTCCGCCTCGGACACAAGACCCTGCGCAAGGCGGAATTCTGGTTCGGACTGCTGCTTTCGCCGGTGATGTGGGCGTTTGCCGTTCTCATCCTGCTGGCCGTCTGGGGCGTTTCCGTCGATCTGCTGCTGGCACGGATAAAAGGCTTTCTCACCGGGTTTAACATCGGCGGCATTCACATTTCCATCACTTCTATCATTCTCGGGATCGTCTGCTTTTTTGTGCTGCTTTCCCTGTTCGGGCTGTTAAAAAACAGCTTTGTCCGCGGCAATTTAAGCAAAATAGACATGGACAACGGGGTACGCAATTCGCTCGTTTCCTCAATTAATTTTCTCGGGTTCATCGTTTCCGCCCTGATTGCCGTCGCGGTAATGGGCGGCAGCCTGAGCAGCATCACCATCATCGCCGGCGCGCTTTCGTTCGGGGTCGGCTTAGGTCTGCAGAACATGGTCGGCAACCTGGCCGCCGGCATGACCATTCTGTGGGAACGGCCGATCAAAATCGGCGACTGGGTGGTCATCGGCGGACAGGAAGGGCTGGTACGCAAAATCAACATGCGCTCGACCGAAATCGAAACCTGGGACAAATCGACCGTCATCGTGCCGAATTCCGCGATTTTGTCGCAAAGCCTGACCAATTACACCTACTCCGGACTGACCGGACGGGTGGTCATCAAAGTCGGCGTCGGCTATGACAGCGACATTGAACTGACCAAACGGACGCTTTTGGAAATTGCCGCTTCCAACCCTGACGTTCTGACCAGCCCCGAACCTTCGGTCGCTTTCAACAACCTCGGCGACAGCAGCCTCGAATTTCAGCTCAACTGCTTTACCGCCAACGTTTTCAAGCGCTCCGGCATCGCCAACGACTTAAGGGAAAAAATCATCAACCGTTTTCGGGAACTGAAAATCGACATTCCCTACCCCCAGCGCACCGTTTATCTGGAACGGCCGGCAGCCGGAACGAACGCCCCGAAAGACGCTTCTCCTTTTGCCGAACGCTCCTGAAAACAGTTTGTCCCGGGTATCCTTAAACAAACGCATGCTCTTGACTTTTTGTTAAAAATGCTTTGTATTAGGGGTAATTTCGGCAATTTTGGAAGGTGAAAATGAAAAATACCGTTAAAATAACATTCTGGATTATGCTGACCGCCGCCGTTGTTCTCGGCATCAACGCCGGGTGGGACAAATATCAGGAATTCCGGCAGGCCGAACTGGCCAGGGTGATGACCGTCAAAGACAAGAAGTTCGACCCCGGCCAATTGACGGAAATGGCGGCCGCGCTGGCGGCCAAACCTTACGTTCCGCCGGCAGACAATCTTCCGGACGAGCTTAAGAAACTTAACTACGACCAATACCGGGACATTCGTTTCAGCCGCGAAAACGGCCCCTGGTACGGCAAAAAACTGCCGTTTGAAATTCAGTTTTTCCACCTCGGCTCATTGTTTCTCACCTCGGTTCCGATCAACGAAATCGTCAACGGCCGCATTCATCCGCTCAAATATTCCCCCGCTTATTTCGACTACGGCAAAAACCGCCTGAACACCGACGAGCTGTCGGAACTGGGCTATGCCGGCTTCCGCCTGCACAACCCGCTGAACACGCGCAAATATTACGACGAACTGGTTTCCTTCCTCGGCGCCAGCTACTTCCGCGCACTCGGCAAACATCAGAAATACGGCCTTTCCGCCCGCGGGCTGGCGATCGACACCGCCGTCCAGACCGGGGAAGAATTTCCGATCTTCCGCGAATTCTGGCTGGTCCGGCCGAAAAGAAACGACAAGTCGGTTACCGTCTACGCCCTGCTGGACAGCCCGAGCGCGGCCGGCATCTATACCTTTGTCATCACTCCGGGCGAAAACACGGTGATGGACGTCGACGCCAAAATTTTCCCCCGCAAGGAAATCAACAAACTGGGCATTGCGCCGCTGACCTCCATGTATCTGTTCGGAGAAAACACCAAAAACAAATTTGACGACCACCGGCCGGAAGTGCACGACAGCGACGGTCTGCTGGTCTTAAACGGCAACGGCGAATGGTTGTGGCGTCCGCTTGACAACTCCAAGTATCTGCGCATCAGCGCTTTCGTCGATGAAAATCCGAAAGGCTTCGGGCTGCTGCAACGAGACCGCGAGCCGGCTCATTATCTGGATTTTGAAGCCAATTACGAACAACGGCCGAGCGCCTGGGTGGAACCGGTCGGCGACTGGGGCAAAGGCTGGATCGAACTGGTGGAAATTCCTTCCCAGCAGGAAATTCACGACAACGTCGTCGCCTACTGGGTACCCAGGGAAAAAGCCGTGCCGCAGAAAGAGCTGCATTATCGGTACCGGTTATACTGGTTTACCAAACTGCCGGTCAAAAAAGTTCCCGGCGACATTACCGCCACCTATACCGGAATCGGCGGCGTATCCGGCATGCTGGAAGATCACAAACGCAAATTCGTGATTGATTTCGACATTCTCAACATGCAAAAAGAAGTGGAAAAAGGCATTGCCACGCTGGAAGTTTCCGCCAGCGAAGGGGAAATTACCGGCAAGCACCTGATGTACAACCCGGTAACCAAAGGCCTGACCGCATACATCGACTTCAAACCGAACGGCAAGACCTCGGAACTGCGAGCTTCGGTAGTCAAAAAAGGCAAAAACATTTCCGAAATCTGGAGTTACCAATGGTTGCCATAAAAATACAGAGCAAAGAAGACATTATCGGCGCATACCTTTGCAGCCTGGGGTTTGCCGGGCGGGAACTGCCGTCAATCGTCAAGACCGTGGCCGGACAACTTGACTTTCAATCGGCCGACGGCGACGAGCTGGTCGGCAAAATCGACGGCATTCTGCTTGAAATGGCGCGCAAAACCTTTCCCGAAAGCGGACTTGCCGACGAACAGCTGCTGGCGCAGTTCAAACTTTGCTTTCTGCTCTGCGGCGGCGCCGAACAATGTACCGTCCAGGGCATCAGGCAGCTGAATTTGCCCGCCGGTCTGACCAAAGCCATGCGCGAACGCTTCATCGTCAATGCGCCGGCTTGTCATTACACGGAAATGAAACCGCAGAAAATAGAGAGCTTCCGCTCCCGCAAAAGGAAGAAAAAATGACTTCTCAGCTTGTTCCCATCAGCCCGCGGCAAATCCGCCGGCGGCGTCTTAAAGTTTTCGGCCTGATGTTTGTCAGCACCCTGTTCGCCACTTTGAAATGGATTACGGTCATCCCGAGCGACAGTTCGCTCTTTACCCGTTTTCTGATGATCGGCCTGTTTATCCTCACCTTTGCCTGGATCGCCCTTTTCTTCTGGTCCAGCATTTTCGGCTTTTTCGAACTGCTTCGCAAAAAGAAGGTACCGGGCATTGCCTGGCCGGAGGAAAAAACGCCGCTGTCAACCCGCACTGCCATTCTGATGCCGGTCTACAACGAATCGCCGGTCAGCGTTTTTGCCAATCTGCTGGCGATGGCACGGGATCTGGAAAAAACCGGACAGGCCGCCGCCTATGACATTTTTGTCTTAAGCGACACCACCAACCCCAAAGTGTGGGTGGAAGAAGAAAGCGTCTGGCTCGAAGCCAAAAAACTGATGCCTGCCTCAATCGGCCTTTATTACCGCCGGCGGCCGGTCAACACCGCCCGCAAAAGCGGCAACATCGAAGATTTCTGCAACAAATGGGGCGCGCTTTACGATTTTATGATCGTGCTTGATGCCGACAGCCTGCTGGCGGGAACGACCATGGTCAGAATGTCGCAGCTGATGGAAGCCAACCCCGGCGCCGGCATCATCCAGGCGCCGCCGATGTGCATCAACCGTCATTCCCTTTTCGCGCGCATTCAACAGTTTGCCGGCAAGGTATACGGCCCGATCGTTTCCGCCGGGCTGGCCTATTGGCAGGTGGGCGACAGCAACTACTGGGGACATAATGCCGTTATCCGCGTGAAAGCCTTTATGGAATGCTGCAAACTGCCGGTTTTAAAAGGGCGCGCACCGTTCGGCGGGCATATTCTCAGCCACGACTTCGTCGAAGCGGCGCTCATCCGCCGCGGCGGATGGTCGGCCTGGCTGCTGCCGGAATTAAAAGGAAGCTTTGAAGAATGTCCGCCGTCGATGATCGACTTCGCCGTGCGTGACCGCCGCTGGTGCCAGGGCAACATGCAGCATATGAAAGTGCTCGTTTCCAAAGGCCTGCACCCGGTCAGCCGCGTGCATTTCATCATCGGCATCATGTCCTATCTGTCTTCCCCGCTGTGGCTTTCCTTCCTGCTGGTGGGACTGGCAACAGCGCTCGGACGCAACATTTTTCAGCCGGAATATTTCCCGACTTATTACACGCTGTTCCCGACCTGGCCGATTTTTGACAAATTCGGTACCATCAGTCTGTTCGTCCTTTCCATGTTCATGCTTGTTTTTCCCAAATTCCTGGGGTTAATCGTCTATCTGACGCAAAACAAATTCAAGGATATCGGCGGCTTTTTCGGGGCGGTCAAGAGCGTGCTGGCGGAAATTGTCTTCAGCGCGCTGTCGGCACCGATCATGATGATGTTCCAAAGCAAATTCGTATTTGACATTTTCGCCGGCATCGACGCCGGCTGGAACACCCAGAACCGGGACGAAACCGGCACTTCTTTCCGGGAAGCCTGGGCACGCCACCGCTGGCACACGATCCTCGGCGCCGCTACCACCGTCATTGTCTGGAAATATGCCCACAGCCTGTTCTGGTGGATGCTGCCGATCACCGTCGGACTGATGCTTTCAATCCCGATCTCGATGATTTCTTCCCGCGAAAAAACCGGCATAGCGGCCAGAAAACACAAATATTTCATTATTCCGGAAGAAATCCGGGTGCCGGAAATCTTAACCGAAGCGCTCGATTTTAAAAAACAGCTGTCACACCGGAACGAACAAAAGTTCGGGGTAGAAAACATAGTCGACGACAGCGTACTCAACGCTTTGCACATTTTGATGCTGCCGGTTAACGGCCCGGCACCGGAATTTGGCACCAAGGCGCTGGAAATGGCCAAGATCAAACTGGAAAACTACATCAATCACGGGCTGGAAATGGACCTGAGCCGGGAAGAGGAAATTGCCCTGCTCTACAGTCCCGACGTTTTGAAAAAAGCCAACCTGATGAAACAACTGGAAAACTGCAATGAACTTTAAAACGAAAACGGCCGCGGCAGGAATTTTGGCCGTGCTGACGGTTGCCGCCGCGGCGTTTGTCATTCTGCCCCGTCATAAAAAACTGCCGGCGCCGGCGGCCGTTCAGGCGGATAAGGTACTGGTCAAAAAAGCCGAAAGAAAACTGTATTTGCAAAAAGACGGACAGAACCTGAAAGAATACCGCATCGCCCTCGGCTTTGCGCCGATCGGCGACAAGCTGCGGGAGGGCGACGGCAAAACGCCGGAAGGCATATACCGCATTTCCGGCCGCAATCCGAACAGCCGCTTTTACCTGTCGCTCCGGGTTTCCTACCCCAGTGCGGAAGACCGGCGGGAGGCGGCGGAAAAAGGCTTTTCCCCGGGCGGCGACATTATGATTCACGGACTGCCGAACAAAGCCCCGTTTTTGGGCAGTGCCCATCTTCTGCGCGACTGGACGGCCGGCTGCATCGCCGTTACCAACGAGGAAATCGAAGAGATCTGGTCAATGGTTGCCGACGGCACGACAATCGAGATTCTGCCTTAACTGCCTGATTTCATCATTTTTTTGAGCTAAAAGCTATTGACAAGCACGGTACCAGCCTGTAGCATAGGCAAATGTTAAAATAAAATGAGGTTCCAAAATTAATCAATCATGAGTCCCGTATACGTATACGTTTTTAATCTGGCCCTGGTTTTGCTGCTGGTGTTTGCCAATGCTTTTTTCGTCGTTTCAGAATTCGCCATCGTCAAGATCCGCCGCACAAAACTGGAAGAACTGGCCCACTTCGGCAATAAACGGGCAAAAATCGCACTTAAAATCACCGAAAATCTCAATACCTATTTAAGCGCCATCCAGCTTGGCATCACGCTGGCCTCGCTCGGTCTCGGCTGGATCGGCGAACCGGCGGTTTCCCACTTGCTGGAAGACCTGTTCGGACATTATTTTGCCGACAACAAGGTACTGCTGCATTCGGTCAGCTTCGGCGTCGCTTTCGGTTTCATTACCCTTTTGCACGTGGTGCTCGGCGAACTGGTGCCGAAGTCGCTGGCTATTCAGAACACCGAAACCTATGCGCTTGTCATTGCCAAACCGCTTTATGTTTTCAAACATATTTTTTCGCCGTTCATCTGGGTTTTTGACAAAGTAACGGCCGGCATTTTGCACCTGATGGGTGTTCAGCAGTCAAACGAAAACGATGACGCTCATTCGGAAGAGGAAATCAAACTGATCATCGATGCCTCCAAAAAAGGCGGCGTTATTGACGATACCGAAGGCGAAATTATTCAAAACGCAATTGATTTTTCGGAAATCTACGCACATGAAATCATGATTCCCCGGCAGGATATGAAGTGCCTTTATCAGAACTATACCTTTACGGAAGCGATGGATTTTATCAAAAAGCACAATCACACCCGTTTTCCGCTTTGCAACAAGGACAAAGACCACATCATCGGCATGCTGCATATCCGCGATCTGCTGGAATATGAAGGCGACGAAAACGACAAGGATATTCTGACCAAGCTTGCACGCAAGATATTGTTCGTGCCGGAAAACAAGTCGATTTCCGAAATTTTGCATCAGATGATGCTGCGTCACGTGCATCTGGCCATCGTGGTCGACGAATACGGCGGCACTGCCGGACTGCTTTCAATGGAAGACATTCTGGAAGAACTGGTCGGCGACATTATGGACGAGCACGACGACATTACCGACGAGCCGATCAAAAAAATTGACGACAAAGTCTGCGAATTTGACGGCGTGGTGCTGGTCGAAGACGCTTTCGACAGCATGGGGCTGCCGGAATGCGAACACGAGGAAAGCACCATGGGCGGTTATGTTTTCGGACTGCTCGGACGGCTGCCGAAAGTGGGCGACAAAGTGGAAGACGTCTATTGTGAATATGAGGTGATCGGGATCGACAACATGCGCATCACCCGCATCAAGGCCAGAATCAAACCGGCGCCGGAGCAAAATGATGAAATTTAAGACTTTGTTCATCGCCTTTGTATTGTGTGCGGCGGCTTCGGCAGCACAGGCAGGCTGTATGGACCTGCCGCAGCAAAAGGCGCGCCGGGCATTGCAGATTCTGAAAAACCAGATTATGGTCGCCGAATACTGCGAAAAATGCCTGAGTCCGCTCCACCGGCTGATCGGCGTGCGCTCAACCGGCATCGTCTGCAACGAAGAGGACTTCTGCCGGATCCTTATCAACGGCGAGGAAGTCGACGTATCGCACCTGTTTGCCGAAAACGCCGACGGCCGCGAGGAAAACATCGGTTATGCCGTCGGCTGCCCGGACGCATTGCTTTACAACCCGCGCTATCTGAACTTTGAAAGATAAAAGCCGTTGCCATTTGCCGGAAATGATTATATAAAAAGAACAGATACAATCATTAACGAAAGCAAAATAATGGAAAAAATCATCAATTACATTTCCCGCGGACAGGGACTCGGCATTAAGTTCCTGCTGCTGTTTTCACTGATCGTCGCCGTTTTCTATGCCGTCGGCACCAAGTTTGCCGGCGATCAGTTTTTTGTTCCCGCCGCACAAAAGGCGGCAGACGCTTTTCTGCCGATCAGAATTGAAAACGGCATTGTAACCGAGCCGGAAAATACGGTCAAGAACTACACCTTCGTTCTCGGCGAAGGAAAAGTTCCGGATGCGGAAAGTTTCAACTTAACCATGGATACCACCGTAGATTCTCTGGATACGTCCGGTTTAAAAGAAGGGCTGTACCTGACCAAACGGGCACTTTATGTCGTCCAACGCACTCAGACCAGAGTTTACGAACTGGAAGATTCTTCTTATTTTCCGCAAGGCGACTATACCGACACGTTTCATTCCGTTGTCAACTGGGCCGTCGTTTTTGTCGGTTTGTTCGGATTTGTTGCATTTTTTATCCTCTACTTCATCGTCGTCATCTTTTACGCTACCTGTTCGTACATTGTTTCCGCCATTTTCAGGAAACAATACGACTTTGATCTGAGGATGCGGCTGAGCACGCTGGCGTTTATTGCCACCAACGTCGTCTTTACGGTTTTGGGCTGGTTCGGCTTTTCCAGCAATTTGATTTTCCTGCTCGCGGTGCTGGCACTGCAGGCGCTGGTGATCAAAGAACTGCCGGGCAAGCAAGCACAGGCGGCACAATAGGTTTTGGGCGCCAATCAAAGAAAAATCCCCGCTGTCGGCGGGGATTTTTACGTTTCGGAAAAGACAGGCAAAGCACGCCCGGCAGAACGGTGCGGGACAAAAGACGGACACGGACGGCCGTCGGCGGCAAAAGACTTATGTTTCGGCACAGACCTCACCGGCGGAAAAGCAACGACGGTTTCCGCACCGTTTCGATATTGCCCGTCCCCGCCGACGGCATCGCCATTTTCGGTTCGCCGGCAAAAAAATCAAACATCGCTTTAATGCCGCGGCAACCGCACTGCCGAACCGTACCGAACCGTACCGGACGGCCGTCGGCAACGATATCCGTACCGGCGGACGGTGCTTTGAAAACGTACCGACCGCGGCGGGCGCCGCCGTCAAAATCACCGGTACGCGGTAGTTTACCGCCCGGGCAATTTTGTCAGCGCGGCAAAGAAAGCGGGACTGCCGTCAGCCGACGGCCGCCGTGATTGTCCCACAAACCGCCGATATGTCGGCGGCGCTTTGAATGTTTTTGGCCATCGCCGGCAGTTTGACACAAGCGGCAAATTCCGCCGCATCGTCCGGCATACTTTTCCGCCGGCCGCAGCAAACACTTCCGCAATCGACCTCCCCGCACCGGCGCCGGGAATTTCCGGACTGTCCGTCGGTAAGGGTATTTTTAAGCCTTCGCCTCACATTGCCGTCAATGGCGGCATCAACGGCAACGCCGGCCGCTTTGGCGCCGTTTTTTCCGCTTCGTCACAGATACGGCGGTTGAATGCATCATCTTTGCGTACACAGAGCTGAACCAACTGTGGCGCTCCCTGCCCGACGACGGCAATGTCGGGGATCGTACCGTTGGTATAAGTACCGACCGACATAACCGTTTTCGCCGCCGCAACGCCGGCCGCGGTTTCCTTTTCCGCTCCGGCATATTTCGGGTCATGGGCCGGACGGCTCATGATGACGGACATTGACGGCGGAATGCCCGAAACAGGGGTCGAAACATCCGGACTCTCCGTCCCGCTCATCACCCGCGGACATACGGCTGCCGCCGCAAACGCTTCACGGTTGCGGCGCATAGCCGCTTTGTTGCAGGCACCACCTGCCGGATTCCCGGGGCCGGGCACCAAATTCTCCCGTCCCCGGACGGTCGGTCAACGCCGACGATTCCCGTCATTTTTCCACAGCGGGCGCTTTATAACCTTCGGACATGTTTTTTTCATTTTCTCCGCGTATGACGAAAAAACACCTTTTAAAGCGGCAAAACAAAGCGTTTTTTCAATATAAAACCGGTTTACAAATTAAAATCAATATGTTAAAATTAGACAAAAGAAGACAAATATTTTATGATAAAAAGGCGGTGAGCGAATTGAACAAAGAACGATGGAAAAAACTGGCGCAGAAGGCGGGCGACAAAATCAGGCAGGGATCGCTGCGTCTGGCAATGTTGATGACGACGCTGATCGGCAACGGCAGCGCGACAGGTTCCAACCCGCCCGCGGAATCTTCTTCTTCGTCAGAAAAGACGACGATCACCGCCCCGGCCGTCAAAACGGAGCGAGCCGACAGCATCGACACCGTTGACATGACGCAGCTGATGAGCGAACAACTGATCAGCAGCAACAAAAACATCGCCGGCAACTTTAACCTGGAAGGCCGCACTTTCACCGCCGAGGAACTGGCGGAAATCGGCCAGTGCGAACTGAACGAACAAATCCAGAAAACGGCGCAGAAAACGGCCAAACGCGGCGTACCCAAAAAAGGACAACAGACTTATTGCCTCGGCGCCGTAAAGTCTTTCTTTGCCAAACACGGCATCACCATCGACGCGCAGCGCTTCGCCTACCGTGCCGTCACCGGCTTTCAGGCCAACGAAAATTTCACCGAAGTCGAAGCGGAAATGAACAATTTCCGTTCGCTGCCCGACGGCGCCGTCATCGCCTGGGAAAAGGGAACCACGCGTTACGGGCATGTCGCGATGAAGATCGGCAACAAGGAATTTTGCGACTTCGTTTACAATCTGCGCACCCACAATCGCCGGGGCAGCAGCGGTCAGCGCTACGGCAAACCGCATGTCTTTATTCTCAAAAACATGCCTTTCAGCAAGAAACTGACGCAGAAGCTGATTGCCGAAGGCCGGCTTGACAAATCTCTGGAAAAGCAGACGCTCGCCCTGGTCAAAATCGGCGATATGAGAATGCTGCTCAACGCCGACAATCTGGCGGCATTCAACCATGACCTGGCCAAGGCCGGCATCCGGACAGCTGACAAAATGACGTTAAAGGACCTGAAAAAACACGAGAAGGAACAGCAGCGGCTGACGGCAGAAATATTGCGGGAAAGACGGCAGCGGGATTGAAGTTTCGCCGGCGCCGAAGCTGCTTTTGCAACCGGCGCGCGTTTTTCATGTTTTACCGAAAAAGCGGGGTTCAAACCCCGCTTTTCGGTATTTTGCCAACGATCGCAAATGCGGCAAAGAGTTTACCGCGGCGCATAGACATATTCGGCAATGGCAAAAGCGCCGTACAAAATGATGTACATCCCCATCAGCGTGGTAATGGTAACGGCGCCGATGCTCGGAAAAATCAGAATCATAAAGGCAAACAGAATACCCAAAATACCGATGCCGAGACTCCAGCCCCAGGGCGCTCCGATCTTTCTCAGCTGGAAAGAAGTCACCAGTTGAATGACACCGACCGCCAGACACCACAAGGCAAAGATCATCGGCAGCGTGGCCGCGGTAACCCCCAGGTTGGCTACCAAAATGACCCCGACCAGAATATCCAACAACCCCACCAGCAGGTACCAGCCTGACTGATAGGAAAAGGAAGCCAGAAAATAGCCGGCGCCTACAACGATGAAGGCAATGCCGATATAGAGCGCCAGTCCGAGCAGACTGGCCACCGGATTAAACCAAACGTAAAAGCCGAGAATCACCATGATGATGCCGGCAAACAAATGCCAGAAACCGGCGGTTTGCAACTTTTCCCCGTTGACGGGGGTGACAGGTTCAGCCATATTTTTTCTCCTTTAAAATCTCTTCTCAATAAAAAATAGGCATTGTTTTTCCGATTTCAAAGGCCGACGGATGATTATTTGTCAGCGCGAACAGCCGCCCTCACGGGACCTGAGGGCGGAAAGTTCCGGCCGGGCGGCATAACCGCCGCCGAAAGATTTGACCATATACACATCCGCCAGTCTGCTGCCGGCCTGCCGTTCAAGGGAAACGCCCTGCTCCGCCTCATAACGGCTCATGCCGGTTTCCACGCACCAAACGGCGGAAATTCCGGCATTTAACGCACCGGCCATATCGGTACGGAAAGTATCGCCGATCATGGCAACCCGGCCGGAAGGGGATATTCCCAATTTGCGGAAAGCATATTGATAAATGTTTGCATGCGGCTTGCCGAACTCGACCACCCGTCCGTCCATCCGGCGATACATTTCGGCAATCGTTCCCTGTCGGACTACCGGCTGCGGCTCGCCGCCGTCCTTCGGTTTTTCAAACGCACGGTAATCGGGGTTGGCGCACAGAGCCGGCAGACCGCGCTGCCGCATCTGCAAAAGGGAATCCTTAAAAGGTTCCGTAACCAAACTGTCCCACAGCGGAGCTTCTCCTTCCGCCGTCAGGCGAGAAAGGTAAAAATGGCCGGACAAAGACGGAAACGCTTCCTTTTCTTCCGTCGTCAGCTGAGGAATGGAAATATAAAAGGCATCGGCCTCATCGGCATCAGGCACAACGCGATAAGCGCTGTCCGCAAACAAAGCAGCCCGCGGCGTACCCCAGATATATATGTTTTTGCCGGGGATGTCCAGTTTTTCCGCCAGCACGGCTTCCCTGAAAACGTCGCCGGAAGTGACAAAATCGGTATAATGACGACCGGCAAACATTCCCTTTTTTTCGTAAGAACGAACAGAATCGGCGCTGAGCGAAGTGGTATTTGACAGAATGCAAACCTGACGCCCTTTCTTTACGGCCTCTTCCATCACCTCCAGACTGCCGGGAAAGAAACGCCCGCCGTCCCAAAACACGCCGTACGCATCAACCAAAAGCACGTCAAAGCGGTCGGCAATTTCGGCAAAACCTTCGTGTATTTTCATTTTTTTCCTTCCTCCCAAAAATATTGCTGAACCGATTATAACCAAAAACGGAAAAAATACAATTTTTTTAAAATTAGCTGGATTTTAGACAAGACCATGTTATAATAGACAGAAAATAGACTGATAAAGGCAAAAAGAGATGGGCAAATTCTCCTCTGACAAAGATTTCGCCAAACGCGTTTCCATGCACCGCGATCCCGAACAACACAAGAAACGGGACGACAACAAGAAGCGGGGCGACAATCCGAATGCCCGTAGAAATAAGTACAAGGAGCAGAACAACGCTCTGAACAGCCGCAAAGACGAACACGAGAAATGGGGCTACGAGCTGCTTAACCGTAAAGAGCAGATTTTCAACCAAAACAAAACGACGGAAGAAAAAGCAAAGACGGCAGCTGCCGAAGAAAACAAAGCAGCAGCAAATGCCGCGTCGGTTTTAAGCGACAAGGAAATCGGCGAAGAGCTGAACCGGCTGACCGCCGCTTTCCGCGCCACCAACGGAGAAAAAGAAGAAGGCGAACTCCGCGCTTTTGCCGCGCTGCACCATCTGAACCTGCGGGTGGGAACGGCGGTTTCCAAAACCGACAAGAGCGTTATTGCGCGGATGGTTTTCAACGGCGGCGTGGAAAAGCCGATGGGCAATTATTCGCCGAAATTTGCCGATATCGCCAACTATCCGTACAAATACGCCGGCACCCCGGGCAAGGCGGAAGATTATGATTTGGAGAGTTCCACCGTCTGGCAGGCGATGAAGGAAGAGCCGCGGCTGGCGGAGATGCAGGACAAACTGAAAGCGGCACTGGCCAAGGCCGGCGTGCCGAAAGAAATTCTGCCGGAAATGAACATTAACGATTTCAAATACCTGATGTTCAACCATTGTGCCGCGCAAAAGGGGCTTGGTTTTGCCAAGCTGTTTCAGGCCAGGGACGAAAACGGCAATCCGCTGACCTATAAAGACAGAAGCGGAAAAGAGGTTCCCGTCTGTACCAGCGCCAAACAGGAAAACGTCAAACGCTTCATCAAAGAAAATCCGCAATTCAAGGACATGATGCTGAAAATGCCGGGCATTGACAAGGCTTATGTCGAAGCCCTCGTCAACAAAATGTCGCAAAGCGGTCTGACCGACATGTCCAAAGAGCTGGAAAGACATCCGGAATGGGCCAACCAGCCGGCAATTGACGTTCACCACATCATCAACATCAAAGACTGCCGCCTGTTTGAAGCGGAAGGCAAGTCTTACGCCGACGTCAACGCTTATGAAAACATGTGCATCGTCAGCAACGGCACTTTGTTTGACGCCGTCAACCGCGCCCACGGACTTTCCGACGCCAACGACAAGGCCGCTTCCGTCCACGGCAGCATCCACTCCGCCGACATGGTATTCAAAGATAAGGATTCAAACGGCGACGTCCGCCGCACCATGGTTCGCCTGGAACCGCAGCCGGGCGTTCGCTGCATGCTCGGTTTCGGCGAAGACATGATGATCATCGAAAACGTCAAGGACGGACAAAGCAACGACCGGCGGCAGGAAGCGGAAAAGGACGAAAAACAACCGAACGATCAGCGGCTGATCATTCAAAACATTCAAAACAACAGCAGGAGCATGTCGGCATGACAATGCAGGAATTAATCGATTATCTGAAACAAAACGAAGAAATCGGACGCAACCGGCCGACCAGCGAAGTCAAAATCGCAATCGGGGTGCTGAAGCTGAAAGAAGCCGGTTTTCCCGAACCCGCCGCCGAATATCATACGCTGCTGCGCAATTTCAACGGTTTGTCCAACAACGGCTGTTTTATTTTGGGCATTAATACCGAAAGCTCTTTTTTTCCGGATATTCTGGATTATAATGTCCGGGAAAAGGAAAATCTCGCCGCCGGAGAACTCGTCCTCGGCTATAACGACGCGTTCAGGCTGATTTACGACGCCGAAAACAAAAAATACCGCCTCGTCGACCCCGACGACGGCTCGGAAGAAGGCGCCACGGAAAGTCTGGCCGAGGCAGTTCCTTACATCTTGCACGTTTAACCGTTACGGACCGAAAAAAATGATGGAATATCTGAAAAGAAAACTGAGCAAAATGAACAACGAACAAGCCTGGAAAGAAAAGGTAGGCTATCCGCGTTACTACAAGGAAAACGGACTTTTTATCAAGGAAACGGAAGACGGCGAAAAACTGATCGTCACCTTAAACGAAAAACATGAAGAAGTAATCACGGGAAAATTGAAATGAAAAAAAGAAAACACCCCTGGATGGTAATTATCGCCGGACCGAACGGCGCCGGAAAATCCACCTTTTACGATTTGGTAATCAAAGATGACCCGCTGATGAAAAACGCGCCGTTTATCAATATGGACAACATCGCCAAAGAAATTTCCGAACCCGACGAAAACCCGAACGACAACATGTTGAGCGCCGGCAAAATCACCTACGAAGAAGTGGAAAAACATCTTGAAAGCCGCACCAGCTTCGTTTACGAAACAACCTCCTCGGGCAAGGTTCATCTTCGTTTTATGGATGCCGCCCGCAAAAAAGGATTTAAAATTGCCACCGTATTTATAGGCCTTTCCGACCCGTGGCTTTCATACTGGCGGGTGAGAGCGCGGGTTGCCAGCGGCGGACACGACGTGCCCTACAAAGACCTCACCCGGCGTTATCCTAAAATCATGAAGAATTTTCCCGAAATGCTGAAGCGAAGCGACATTGCAGGCGTTTTCGACAATTCCGGACCAGAGCCGTTCAAGCTTATTTTCCTGATGGACGACAAGGCTTTCCGCATTTTCTACAAATATCCCCGCTGGCTGGCGGAATCGATTAAGGAAAGAAAAACCAGCAAAGACATGATCATTATGCGCAGCGCGCTGGATATTCACAACTTAAACGACGCCGATTTGCAAAAAGTGTCCGACATGGCCTTAAGCGCGGTTATCATGGGAGGAGAAAAAGACGACCTTGACATACAGCTTGCCGACCGGCAGACAGACAACCTCGCCATCGCGCGCGGCAAAGAACCGATGCCGAACATATCCGGCATGCCGATTCCGCCCGATGCCGGGGACCCGCACAATAAAGAAAAACCCCGGCCGGCTACCGTGCGCGGAGGCATGAACATTAACGACTGGCTGCAAAAAGCCAAAAACAACGAGATTTAAGAAGGCCTTCTTTCTTTTGGGGGCGTTTTTCGAACCTTTTCCCGCCCGGCAGAACATTTTCCGCCTTTGTCCGGTGATTCGGCAATGAGTTTGCGGCATGAACGCGGTGCTCCGTTTTCCGCACCGTGTCTGTTCCGCGTCCCTTTCAGAGCATAAAGACACAGGCACGTCTGCATCCGTCGGCTTATGCAGACGTTTGAAGCATGGATATCCCCCGGCAAACCGGGGCTCCAAAACACAACAAAGCTTACTTTCCGACCGTGATTAAAGGCGCGGGACGGTGTTGTCCCGACACTTTAAGCATTCTGCCCCGAACAAACCCGGGGTTTTCCGTCAGGCAGGCAATAAACTTTCACCGGCATAGGCAAGCGGCATCAGCCATTTTGAACTTCGCTTGACGCCCCAAAAGCTTCGCAAGCCCGAGGACCGGGCCGGAAGGTCTGCATTCCCCCGTTTACGCAGACGTTCGAAACACAAAAAATTCCCCGTCGGAACGGGGAATTTCAAAGGCTGTCAGTATCCGCCGAAATCTCCGGAGGGCGGCGGCGGATAACCGCCGTATTCCTGTTGCTGCTCAAGCCGGCGCTGCTGCTGTTCGTAATAGCGCTGCTGACGGGCGCGAGCTTCCTGCTCGGCCGCGGCTTCGTATATCGCCGAAATGATGGTGTCGCGAAATTCCCGCGGATGGGCAATATCCTGAATGATCATGCTGCTTTCGTCGTTGCCGACCTGCACGATCGCGTCACCGGCGCCGAACAGACGCTGCACCAGACTCTGTACGATCTGCACGTCGTTGATTTTGGCCAGAGGAATATCCTTTTCCTTGATGTTGATGATGCCGCGGCGGACATAAACCCGCTGGTTGGTTACCGCATAGATTTTCAACTTGTTGTCAACCCGTTTGTAGATGTAGGGAATGAACAAAAGGCCGCCGATCATCATCATAATGCCGGCCACCGAATAAATATGACCGATAAAACGGAACCGTTCCCCTTCGCCGACGCCGCTCCACACGGCGAGAAACATCAAAATGCCGATCGACATCAGCAAAGTCGGCAGCACAAATACCTTATAACTGAAATGGACTTCAATTTTGACGTATTCGTTGGGGCGTAGTTCCAATGTCATGCTTGCGACTCCTCAATAGCTGTATGCTGCCGATTATAATTTAATTTTTCGCTAAAGACAACAAAGATATTTTTATTGCAAATTACAAAAACCGAGACTACCTTAATTAATGATTATTATAACTATTCTGAAAGGAAAAATGATGACAGCCAAACGTTTTATCTTAAACGAAACCAGCTACCACGGCCAGGGCGCCGCTGCGGCGATCATTGACGAAATCAAAAGCCGCGGTTTCAACAAGGCTTTAATCGTTACCGACGCCGATTTGATCAAATTCGGCGTCGTCAAAAAAATAACCGACCTGCTTGAAGCCGAGGGCTTCGCCTATGCCGTGTTCGACGGCGTCAAGGCCAATCCCAGCGTCGGCGTCGTCAAAGCCGGCGTGGAAGCATTCAAGGCGGCAGGAGCCGACTATATGATCGCCGTCGGCGGCGGATCGCCGCAGGACACCGCCAAAGGAATCGGCATTATCATCAACAATCCGGAATTTGCCGACGTCGTATCCCTGGAAGGAACGGCGCCGACCAGACACAAGAGCGTGCCGGTCATCGCCGTGGCCACCACTGCCGGGACCGCCGCCGAAACCACCATCAACTATGTTATCACCGACGAGGAAAAACGCCGCAAGTTCGTCTGCGTTGATCCGCACGACATTCCGGTCGTAGCCATCGTCGACCCGGACATGATGGCCTCAATGCCCAAAGGGCTGACCGCCGCCACCGGCATGGACGCGCTGACGCACGCAATTGAAGGATATACCACGCTTGCGGCATGGGAACTTTCCGACACGCTTAACCTCAAGGCGATCGAAATCATTGCCCGCTCCTTAAGAAAATCGGTCGAAGGCGATGCCAAAGGACGCGAAGACATGGCTCTCGGCCAATATGTCACCGGAATGGCCTTTTCCAACGTCGGACTCGGCGTCGTGCACGGCATGGCCCATCCGCTTTCCGCCTTCTACGACACGCCGCACGGCGTGGCCAACGCCGTTCTGCTGCCCTACGTTATGGAATTTAACGCTTCCCATACCGGCGAAAAATTTCGCGAAATCGCCCGCGCAATGGGCGTCAGAGGCGTAGATGAAATGACGCAGGAAGAATATCGCCGGGCGGCAGTCGACGCCGTTCGCCAGTTGTCAAAAGACGTCGGCATTCCGCAGACGTTAAAAGAAATCGGCGTCAAAGAAGAAGACCTCGACGCACTTGCCGAGGCGGCAATGGCCGACGTCTGCACCGGCGGCAACCCCCGCCCCTGCAGCAAAGAATTGGTTTTGGAAGTTTACCAAACGGCTTTCGGCAAATAGGAAAACAAAAGCGGCGCCGACGGTTTACAAAAAAAAATGAACCGGCGGCAGGCTCTCTTCGTTACAGCAATTGTATGGAGGAACATATGAATGACATCTCAAAACTGCTGCAAGAGGCAAAGCCGCTTTATTTTGCACGCAAAAAACGTAACAACCGGATCAAAGCCGTTGTCTGTATGCTGGTTTTAACGGCGGGCATTAATTTTGCACTTCCGCAAAAAAGCCCCGTCTTCGGAGAATACGGAACGGAAACGCTGCTTTCCATGCTGGAAAATCAGATCGTTTCCGTCGAGCAGGATTCGGTAATTAAAGACATGGGACTTCCGGTTGATGACTTTGGTTTGCTGATGGTAAGTTAAATGAAAGAATTTATCTCGGAAAACAGAGGACTGGTCAGAGCGATCATCCGCAAACTTACCGGTTCTTACAACGAAGACATCGAACAGGAAGTCTATATCAAAACCTGGCGCAGCCTTGGCAGCTATCAGGAAGAAGGCAGGTTCAGACAATGGGTCGCGACCCTTACGGCAAACGTCTGCCGGGATTATTTCAAATCGCGGGCATACCGGCAGAAATGTACGGAAATCTGCGACGATGAAACGCTGGAAACGATCCGGTCCGGTTATTCGCAGGAAGAAATCATCAATGCCAAAATGCGACAGAAGCTGATTTTGAAAGCGGTGGACGAACTGCCCGCCAAAATGCGCAAAGTTATTATTCTGTTTGAATTTGAGGGTTTGAGCCAGGAACAGATCGCCCGCAAGACCGGTGTTCCGGTCGGAACCGTAAAATCCCGCCTGTTTCATGCCAGGCAGATATTAAGTCAAAAACTCAGTTATTTAAAAGGAGAATGAACATGAACAAAATCGTTTTAACCGTTGCTTTCGCTGCCCTGCTGACGGGTGCGGCCGCCGCCGAAGCCGCCGACGGCAAAATGCCGCCGATGCGTCCCGACCGGCCGACACACGAAATGATGGAGGCAAAGCTCGCCGACCGTCTGAACCTCTCCAAGGAACAATATCTGGCCATGCAAGATCGCCGCAAAGCCGACCAGGTCAAAATCAGGGATCTGATGGATCAGATGAAAGAAATCAGAATCCAGATGAACGAAATCAGAAAATCCAACATGGAGGCTTTTGAAAGCATTCTGACGCCGGAGCAAAAGGCCGAGTTTGAAAAAATCAAAGCGGAAGGCAAAGCCCGTCATATGGAAAGGAAAAGAATGCGGCACGGAATGAAACCGGATCCGATGTCGGAAAACCGCAACATGCCTCCGGCCGTCGAAAAAAAGTCCGAAGCCGTTAACGTAAGCACTCCGGCGGAAGATCCCGTAAAAGATGCCGATACCGTCCCGACGGTAGGCGCTTCCAGCGCTCCTCAAGACATTTCGACAAAACCGACAAGTCAAAACGGATATGAAGATAATGAAGAAGACGATGAAGCCGAAGAGGGAGATACCGACGAAAATGAAGATGACGCCATGACCGAAGCTCCCGCTCCGGTTCTGCCTTCCGAACAAGAAAATCCCGATGTCAGATAACCGTCCGCATTTTCAAAAACCCCGGCAAAAGCCGGGGTTTTCTTATGATAACGGACATTATAACAAAACCAACACCCGATTACCCGGTTTGCCGCGTCCGCATACGATGACATTTTCACAACTTCCGTCTTACTTGCGGGAACGGCGGCCGACAATGCCGTTAAACAGCCGGCTCAAACCGGATATGATGCTTTTTCTTTCCCGTACTTTGAGCGAACTCCACCAACCGAGCAGCCGCCGGAAAATTCCCGGTTCCTGTTTCCCTGCAACGGGGATTTCCGTTTGTTTTTCCCTTTCCGCCGGTTTTTCGGGCAAAAGCGGCACGGCTTTTCCCCGCCAGGGTTCCAGCAGCGTCCGGATGTCGTTGTCGGCAACATAGGCGCCGTGCAGACGCAGCAGCCGTCCTCTGCCGTCAAGATAAAGAGCGTCTCCGCGGCCGAGAAGCTTTTCCGCGCCGCCCGTATCCAAGATGGTGCGGGAATCCGCCGCGCTTGCCGTCTTGTAAGCCAGCCGGCAGGGGAAATCGGCTTTCAGCACACCGGCAACCACGTCGACGGAAGGGCGCTGGGTAGCCACAATCAGGTGAATTCCGCAGGCACGAGCCTTTTGCGCCAGCAGACGCACGTATTTTTCCGCTTCCGGCCCGGTCGCCGCCAGATCGGCAAATTCGTCAATGATACAGACGATATAAGGCATCAGCCCGACGCGGGAATGATATTCGGCAATATTGCGGGTCATGCTTTCCCGCAGCCGCAGATAGCGGCGTTCCATTTCGTCGGCCAGCCGCGCCAGCATTTCGACCGCCTGCCGGTTGTCGGTCACCACCGGCGCCAGCATGTATTGCTGATTGTCGTAAATGCCGAACTCAACCCTTTTCGGATCTATCAGCACAAACCGCACTTCCTCCGGCTTTTTGGCTTTGATCAGCGACAGAATAAAGGTATTCAGGCCGACGGACTTGCCCGAACCGGTGGTTCCGGCTACCAGCAGATGGGGCATTTTGGCCAGATCGGCCGTTACCGGTTCGCCGCGTACGTCAACTCCCAGACAAAGCGGCAGCGCGGCTTTAAATTCCTTGCACGCGCGGCTGTCGGCCAAACTTGCAAAATCAACGGTTTCCGGAGTTTCCGCCGGAATTTCGAGCCATACGGAGTTGCTGCCGGGTACCGGCTCCACGTTAACGGAAGAAACTTTCAGCTCACGTGCAATATCGTCAAGCGCGGATGCAAGTTTTTTAATCTTGGTGCCGGCCGCCGGCTCAAATTCCGTCAGTTGCAGCAGCGGCCCGCGCCGTTCGCCGACAACCCGGCCGTTGATGCCATAATGGCCCAAAACCCGTTCAATGTCCGCTCTTTCCGGCATATCCGCACTCACATTTTTGCCAGCCGGGCAGCGATCTGTCCCGCCAGTTCATTAATCAGGGCGCTCTGGCGGCCGGCCAGGTCTTCGTAAGTGTCGCCCAGCGGCGAAGACAGGCGGGTACGGTCGCGAACGGCGACACGGCCGTTTTTATACACCGTCCACCAGACGTCAAGTTCCAGTTTCCGCCCCAAAACGGCATCCATTTTATTGATTTCGAGCGTGATCGTATAGGTGAAGTTCTCGCTGCTCAGGGTTTTGTATTTGACGACCGATTTAGGCAGGTAGAGCGACAAGTCGTCAGCCAAGACACGGGAAAAAGAACTCGACAGCGGTTCCGCCCAACGGTAAAATTCGGACATTTTCAGTTCGGAAGAACCTGCTTCCACGGTCACGATCTGCGGCCGGTCCAGATATTTCGGCACAAAGGCTTCCTCAACCCCGACGTCCAGCCGCCGGGAAGAAACCGGCTCAACCCGGGCATCCGTCATTTGCAGCTGATAAAAATGAGACGGACTGCTGGTACCGACGCAGCCGGCCAGAAACAACACTATTGCCAGTATACTCGTTTTTTTCATCTTAATATCTCCCTTTTCCTTTTAACAATGCTTCCGGATGTCTTTCTATATAATCAGCAAAATTGTTTAACGACTTGGCCGCGCCGGAAATATTCGTCATTGCCCGGTCAAAACTGCGCAAAGCGTCGGGAACTTCCTTCACCGCACGGTCAATATTGCGCAAAGTTTCCGGAATGCCTTTGGTCTGCTCGGGAATTTGCGCAAAATCTTCCAGCACCGTATTTAATTTGGGCACCACCTGCTCGTTTAAGGAATCGAGAAACTTGTTCATTCGGGTCACCGTCTGCTTCAGCGGAATCTCCTGAAAACCGCGGGAAAGCTCGGCCAGCGGCGACAATACCGTCGGGATTTCAGGAATGCTGCCGTCTTTGCTGCGGTAAACTGCCGGCGTGTCGACCGGCATCATCTCCAGTTCGACCATCAGCTGCCCGGTCAGATAGTTTTGGGTGTTCAGCCGGGCCCGCAGCCCTTTGTCGACCAGCTGCCGCAAAATCTGCCGACGGGTTTCGTTGGGCAGCGAAGGGTTGAAGTTCTGCCGGTTGAAAGCCACAAAAACCGGAATACTGAACTCGCTGTCGTCCATATCGGTAATGAGGTCGATTTTGGAAACGCGGCCGATGTTCACCCCTTTGAATACGACCGGCGACCCGACGTCCAGCCCTTTGATTGATTCGGAAAAATACATCACCACTTCGCTTTTGGTATCAGCCATAATCTTTTCCGACACAAACATCCCGACCGTGGCGAGAAACAAAGTGATCCCGCAGACGATAAACAAACCGATCAGTTTGTTGTTGGGTTTTTTACGCATGTTCGCTGCCCCCTCTGGTTAAGAAATTGTACACTTTTTCGTTCGGCGGATTTTTCAGCAGTTCGCGGGGATTGCCGTAACCCTGGATTGATTTGGTTTCGCCGTCGAGAAAAACGGAATTGCTGCCGACGGCAAAAATGGACGCCAGTTCGTGGGTAACGATCACAATCGTGGTGCCCAGATTATGGTTAATGTCCAGGATCAGGTCGTCAAGCAGCCTGGAACTGACCGGATCAAGCCCGGCGGAAGGCTCGTCGAAATAGACGATTTCCGGATCAAGCGCCAGCGCGCGCGCCAAACCGGCGCGTTTTTTCATGCCGCCGCTGATTTCCGACGGATAAAAGTCTTCAAACCCCGCCAGCCCGACTAACGCCAGTTTGAGCGACACCAGCTCGCTGATTTCCCGCTCCGAATAGCCCGTATACTGTTCAAGCGGCAGAGCAATGTTTTCCGCCAGCGTCATAGAGCTGAACAACGCCCCGCTCTGGTACAAAATACCCGAACGGCGCATGATTTCGTCGCGCACCGCCGGCGCCGCTTTGGTAAAATCCGTCCCGTCGATGACAACGGTTCCCTTCTGCGGCGCCACCAGGCCGGTCAACACCCGCAGCATTGAGCTTTTGCCGCAGCCCGATCCGCCCATGATGATGAAAACGTCGCCGCGGTTGATGTTAAAATTGAGGTCTTTCAGCAATACGAAATCGCCGTAGCCGATGGTCAGGTTTTTTACCGCAATCTGCACTTTGTTCATCATATGCCCAGCACCTCGCAAACAACGGTGATAATGCCGGTCATGACGATCATCCAGACAATGGCCGAAACCACCGCCCTGGTGGTGGCAATGCCGACGCTGTCGGCGTTGCGTCCGCAATAAACGCCGTAATAACAGCCGCAGACGGCAATTACGATGCCGAATACGAAACCGTGAAAAACGCCGACCATAAAATTGCCGAGGGTAATCGCTTCAACCGACAGTTCCCAATAGCGTTGCAGCGGAATCCCGAGCATGGTCACGCCGACAAAACCGCCGCCCAGCATGCCCATGAAATCCGCCCACATGGTCAGAAGCGGCATTGTCATCACCAGCGCCGTCATCCGCGGCAGCACCAGAAAGTCGCCGACCGGAATGCCCATCGTCTTCAGGGCGTCGATCTCTTCGTTAACCTGCATGGTGCCGATGGTGGCGGCATAGGACGCGCCGGTGCGGCCGGCCATGATGATGCCGGTCATGATTGCGCCCATAATACGCGTCATGCCGATGGTTACCAGGCTGGCAACATAAATTTCGGCGCCGAAAGTTTTGAGCTGAACGGCACCGACAAAGGCCAGAATCAGGCCGACCATGAAACTGATCAATGACACGATCGGCAGCGCCTTGTAGCCGCAGTCTTCCAGCGCAAACAGAAAGTCTACCCGGCGCATCACCGCGGTTCCGAACAAAAAGCGTCCGAAAGAACGCCCGGCGCCGAGCAGAAAGGAAGTCCCCTTTTTGACGCCGGCGGCAATATCAATGCCCCAGTCGCCGACACGTTCCAACAGGCCCGGGAAGGTCCGGTTTTCGCCGCCGGGCTTGCGGTCGACGGAAAATGCCAGAGCCAGCATTTTTTTCAGTCCGGCCGGCAGGGAAAGCATTTTGATTTCGATTTTGCGGCGGCGGGCCGTTTTTTCCAGATTAAACAGAATGACAAGCAGCGTCGAATCCCAGCGTTCCAGCTTTTCCGCACGCACCTCAAGCGACCGGACTTCCGCGCTTTCCGCCGCTTCGTACAGCCGGCGCACCACCTCGTCGTCGTCATATTCCAGATAGTCGCCGTTCAGTTCAATGCGCAGCAGCGTTCCTTCGACGGCATATTTCAATTTTGTTTCCATTTAAAACCGTTCCGGTTGTTTTTTACCGACAATGTATTCGCAATCGCCGGCGCCGTCAAGCAATATCGGTCGCCGACGGTTAAAATATAAGCTTTTTGCGGCGCAAATACCAGTAAGAGAACAACATCATCATGAAGTTGTAAAAATATTCGGTACTCCAGCACCAGGCCAGCGAGGATTGCCGCCAGACCACCACATACCAGACGTTGGCCACATAAATGACGGTCGCCGCCAGTTCGATGTAAAGCGCTTCTCTCGTCTGACCGGAACCGATAACCACATTAAACACGATCATTGCCGGCACGATTACGACATAGCTGCCGAGCATGACATAATAGGCGTTAACGCTGCCGCCGATCAATTCCGTGTCATCGGTATAAATGCGCATGACCGCTTCGGGGAAAAAGGCCAGCAGCATGCACAGCGCCAGTTCGATGGCAAAGCCCAGACGGATGATGCGCCCGCAGGTGGGGCCGACCTGCTTCACCCGCTCCTGCCCGACCAGATTGGCCGTCAGCGAAGAGGCGGCGGCGCCGAGCGCGCCGACAACCATATAGAGCATGGTGGAAATCGAACGCAAAACGTTGGAAGCCGCCAACTCCAACTCGCCGATATGTTCAATGGCGACAAAAAAGAAAAACCAGGTGGCAAAAGACACAAACAACTGGATAGTAGTCCAGACGGAAACCGAAAAAATCTTTTTGACCAGATGCGGGTCATAACCGTAAAAAGCATCAAGCCCGTAGCGGGAAGCATTGACTTTGTACCGGGTATAAACGACGAAAACGGCGGCGGAAACCGCTTCGGCAATCACCGACGCCAGCGCGGCGCCGCCGATCCCCATTTCCGGAAAACCGAAATTGCCGAAGATCAGCAGGTAATTGCCGACAACATTGACGATCAGCATGATCCCCGCACTCCAACTTAAAATCCGGGTATTGACGATGCCGACGTAAAAAGCGCGAAAAACGATGACGGCAAAGGCAAAGACGAAACCCCACACGCGGAAATGCAGATAGTCCCGCGCGGCCGCAAGCACCCGCGGCGAACTGATCAGAAGCGGCAGCGCCCACGGCGTCAGCAGATAGGAAACGACGATCGCCGCGGCGGCAAACCCCAGCATCAGACCCATCGCCTGATAAAAAACCGGCGCAATCCGGTGATAATGTCCGCGCCCGTTTAACCGGGCGATCAAAATCTGCACGCCGACGCCGAAACCGACGCCCAGCATGTAAATGGTAATGTAATAAAGGCCGGCAATGGCCGAAGCGCCCAGTTCCGCCTGTCCGACACGGCCGAGAAAAACCACATCGGTCACGCCGATCAGCTGCTGAATGACCATTCCGAGCAGAATCGGACCGGCCACTTTCCATATGTTTTTATATCCGTATATCATGCGCCACCGCCAACAACAGCTTTCTATCTGGTCATTATAGCCCGCAAAATCAAGCAAAAGCAAATTTTAAATGAGAACCCCCTTTTCGCACCGCCGGGGGCGAAAAGGGGGTTGAGGCAGACAATCCGTCAGCAGCCGAAACGGCGGCTCAATTCCCGGATAATCAGCGCGCACGCCTCGCTTTGCAGGGCGTCGCCGCTTTGTTTCAGCTTTTCTTTAAGATGTCCGTAAAGACCACAGGCGTCTTCGCGGGTTATTGCCAGCAGGGCGCCTTCAAAAACGTTCCGCAGTTCCGCGGCATCCAGTTCGTTCAGGCCGGGATAGGGGCGGCGATAGAAGAACATCCAGATTTCATCGCAGGCGGCGGCAATGATCCGAAGACCGTTTTTTTCATCCGCCGGCGTTTGCTTTTCCGTTGACGTCCCCGAACGCGACGCGCGCAGAAACAAAATAACCAGAAAAACCAAACCGGCCAGTACGCAGATCCATAATTTCTCGTTCATGGCGAAAGGTTTTAAAAGTTTGCTTCTTTCAGAGCCGCCAGAAAACAGGCATTACCGATGCGGCAAATGCGGGTGTTTTCCGCCATCTTGCGGTCAAGTCCGCGCATTTCGGCAATTTCTTCCAGAGAATCGCGCATTTCGCGAAGATAATCATAAAGCTGATAACGATCGACGGAAGGCATAATTTCCAACTCGGCGACCAGATTCTGCATCAGCTTTGCAAAGCTCGTTCCCGGCTGCCACAAGGCAATTGCTTCCCTTACGCAGCGGCGATCGCCGTCATTGACCACCGGACCGGAAAAAAGGTCGGTTACCATTTTGCGCAGCACGGTTATTTCCTCCGCCGTTGCCGGCCGATGTTCTTCACCGGGCACGGGAGCGGGCACGCAAACGGCGTTTTTTCTTTTGCCGAAGAGCCAAAAGGGCATTCCCAGCAGCAAAACCGCGGCAGCAACCGCAATTATTGCCAAAATCAAAGTTTCGTTCATAGGATTAAAAATTTTGTTAATAATGATGTTCAGGCTTTCAGTCTATTCGTTTTTGACAATTTTGTCAACCGGCGTTTTTCCGCATGCGCCTCAGGCCCGGAAAGCGTTCTTTGCAGGCACCTTAAAACAAACCTTTTGCCGGCCGGCGGGCTAGGCAAACGCAAAAAAGATCCCCCGCTCGGCCGGGGGTTTTCGGATAACAAAAACGGACTGCCGAATCTTCCGGCAGCCCGTCAAAACAGTTTTTTCCGCTTACAGCCCGACCGTTTTCAAATGGCGGATGATGTCGGTGTCGGCGGGCGGAAATTCGTAATTGTCCATTTCCGCCGGAGTGACCCAGGCCGCATTCTGATGAACGTTCAGCTTCGGCTCGGCATCGTCGGGAATATGCACGCGGTAAACGTTGATGCGGAATTCGCCGCTGGCATAGCCGTAGGTGGTGTTCATGATGAATTCGCCGATTTCGGCATCCACATCCAGTTCTTCCTTCAACTCGCGTTTCAGGCATTGCGGCAGCGTTTCGCCCGGCTCAAGCTTGCCGCCGGGAAATTCCCACACGTTCGGCAGCGGCTTGCCTTCCGGCCGCTGGGCAATAAAGATTTTACCGTTGCGGACAATAATGCCGGCACTGACGTCTTTCATGCTTCCGCTCCCAGTTTGGCCGACGCCGCGGCAATCCGCGCCAGAGTTTCTTGCCGGCCGAGCACGGCGGCAATCTCGGTGGCGCCGCCGGCAGTGGTTTCCCGGCCGCTCAGGGCAATGCGCAGCGGATAAAGAATCTGCCCGTTTTTCAGTCCGTTTTCGGCGGCCAGAACCTTCAGGCTTTCAAACAGGTTTTCGTTGTTCCATTCGGCAATTTCCGGCAGCCGTGCCGCCGCCAGCTTAAGCGCGTTTGCCGCAACCGCACGGTCGGTTTTCATCTTTTTGTTTTCATAAAGCGACAAATCGTATTCCGGCATTTTTTCCAGAAAATCGGTCTGCGCGGCAATATCGGCAAAGGTTTCCACCCGCGGCTGCAAAACCCGGCTCAAAATTTCGAGATTAAGCGGGCGGGTCAGGCATTTTTCATACCAGGGCAGCGCCTGACGGTGAAACTCTTCCGGCGACAAAGCGCGGATATAGCAGCCGTTCATCCAGGTCAGTTTGACAATGTCAAAAATCGCCGGAGACTTGTTCAGACGCTCGACGCTGAAAGCTTTTTCCAGTTCGGTCAGCGAGAAAATTTCGCGGTCGTCGCCCGGGTTCCAGCCGAGCAGCGCGATGTAGTTGAGGATTGCGGCCGGCAGATAGCCTTTTGCCACCAGATCCTGGAACGAGGCGTCACCGTTTCTTTTCGACAGTTTGTGCTGGGCGTCTTTCATCACCTGCGGCACGTGAACATAAACCGGCGGCGTCCAGCCGAATGCTTCGTAAATCAGGTTATATTTCGGGGTTGAGGAAATATATTCGTTGCCGCGCACGACATGAGTAATTGCCATCAGATGATCGTCGATCACATTGGCAAAGTTATAGGTCGGAAAACCGTCGGTCTTCAGCAGCACGCCCTCGTCCAGATCATCATAGTCAATTTCAATATCGCCGTAAACTTCGTCATGGAAGTGCGATTTGCCCTTTTTGTTGATCGTCTGGCGGACGGTATAGGGCTCGCCGGCGGCAATTCTTGCCCGTGCCTCTTCCAGCGACAGCCGCTTGCACGGATCCTGAAATTTGGCGGGAACGGCGTTTTCTTCCGCTTCGTCGTCTTCCGCCTCGTCTTTCGGCGCGCAGAAACAATAATGGGCACCGCCCAACTCAACCAGCTTATGGGCATATTCGGCATAGATCGGCTTTCTTTCCGACTGAATATACGGTCCGTAATTGCCGCCGATATCCGGCCCCTCGTCCCAATTCATGCCGACGGTTTTCAGGGTCGAATAAATGATGTCGGTCGCGCCTTCGACATAGCGCTTCTGGTCGGTATCTTCAATCCGAAGCAGAAAATCGCCGCCGGAAGATTTGGCGATCAGATATTCGTACAAAGCGGTGCGCAGGTTGCCGATATGCATATAACCGGTCGGAGAAGGCGCAAATCTGGTTCTTGCTTTCATTTTTTTCCTCATAAAATCAATTTTGCGAATCTTTGTCCCTAAAATAGCGCAATTTGAAATTTTCACAAGCATTTTTATGCCCCGGTCCCGGCCCCCGTTTTCAACAACGTTCTCTCGTCCGGACGGGAACGGAGGTTTTAGCCGGCAAATGCAAAAACCGTCCCGCGGCAAAACGGGACGGTTTTCGGTTTTACAACGGTTCCGGCGAAGAAAGTTCTTCCCTCTCCCCGGCTTTTTCTGACCGGTTCTGCGCGCCGGGTTCCCGGCGACGGTACTTTTCTTTCTCCTGTTCGCTGATCTCCTGAGGACGAAAGCTGCCGGGTTTCCGGTCTACCAGCTCAATGCCGATCCCTTTGCCGTAAAAATCGAGCAGCAGTTTGTAGGCGCTCCATTGGGCGGTGCTGCCAAGCTCAAGCTGGTCTATCATCTGCCACGGAACCCCGCTTTGTTTGGCCGCATGCTCCAGGCGAATCCCGTGATTGCGACGGTATTCGCCCAATTTCCGGCCGATTTTTTGTTTGATGTGAAGTTTGGATTTCATGTTTGTAACTCCTTAATTTTGTTTATGATAAAAAACAAAACCGCCCGGAACAAATTCCAAGGCGGGGAGTTAACGACTGTTAGAACGCAGTCTGCCTTATTCGTCATACCGTTAAAGATATGCTTATATCGGCAGCTCCCCTTAAGAGGAGTTGCTGTTGTTCTAAAGGAGCCGTTACACTCCGCACCCGGCCTCCCGGATGCAGGATTGATATTAAAGAAATTACCGCCCGTTGGCAAGAGCTTTCTTTTAATCAACACTCCCTTTGTTTTGCTTATTTACCCTGATTTAAAACAAAACTCACCCTGATAAATTCAAGGTGAGGGAGTTCGTAACTGCATGTAATCAATGTGCGTTATTCGTCCGGAAAAACCGACTTATGTCCGCACCTCCCTCTTAAAGGGCTTTTTTGTTTACATGAGGAGCTCTGACACTCCGCATCCGGCCTCCCGGATGCAGGATTGATATTAAAGAAAACGCCGCCCGTTGGCAAGCGGAAATTTAATCAGGCTTTTTTGAGGGGGAGAAAAAGCGAAAAAAGCCTGGCAAGAGGGAACAGAGGAAGAGGAAGAGGAAGAGGAAGAGGAAGAGGAAGTGGAAGTGGAAGAGGAAGAGGAAGAGGAAGTGGAAGTGGAAGTGGAAGTGGAAGTGGAAGAGGAAGTGGAAGTGGAAGAGGAAGAGGAAGAGGAAGAGGAAGAGGAAGTGGAAGAGGAAGTGGAAGAGGAAGAGGAAGAGGAAGAGGAAGTGGAAGTGGAAGAGGAAGAGGAAGTGGAAGAGGAAGTGGAAGTGGAAGAGGAAGTGGAAGTGGAAGTGGAAGTGGAAGTGGATAAGGGTGTGGAATCGAACAGGGAAATACAAATGCGGAAGAAGTAAAAACAGGAGCACGGAAACGGAAGCAATGCAAGAAAACCGGTGCATAAGCGGTAGTAAGGCTGAAAGTATGAAAACGAGAGAGAGCAGAAATATGGAAACGGAAGAAAAAGAACAAGTGCAGCAACAGGAATGAGCATAAACTTCCACCAGCTAACGCAAACGGTATTAACCATTCCGAAACTCAAACGCCCGGCCCGAAGCTGCGCAAGCCTTACGGCCGGGCCGGCATGTCTGCATCTGCCTGCTTATGCAGACGTTCAAAACATAAAAAAAATGAATATGGCGTGAAGATGTCAATAAGAGCGAATGCGGGTATAATGAAGGACGAAAACAGGAGTAAAACCGGAAAAAGCGGGGCAGGATTGAGGGAAAATCGGAAACAAGAGCGAATGCGGGTATAATGAAGGACAGAAGCAGGAGTAAAGCCGGAAGAAGCGGGACGGGATTGGGGAAAAATCGGAAACAAGAGCGAATGCGGGTATAAGGATGAAGGACGAAAACAGGAGTAAAGCCGGAAGAAGCGGGGACCGGCGGAAAGGAAGCTGGCGTGGGAAGAGTAAATTTTGCACGGCCGGTGCAGAGCAGTTTTAAACAACGAAGAAACAAAAACCCCCGCCGGAGGATGGTTCCGGGCGGGGATTTTATTTCACCGGTATATTTATTTTGACGGCGTAATGATTTGCGGCAATCCCTGCGCTTTGCGCTTGGCTTCCGCCTGTTCCACTTTTTCGAACAGTTTGCGGCCGGCCTTGCGCAACAGCTTATGCAACAGCTTCTGGGCAATTTCCTGCTCGTTTTCGCCGCTTTCAAACAAAACGAAGCGGTTTTGATGTTCGGAAAAGGATATTGACGAATTTTGCACCTGCAATTGCAGGGAAACTACCATCTGAATGCGTTTGGTCTGCGAGTTGAGAGCATCGACCTTGGCCTTCAGCACCTTGGGCAGGAACACGTACCCTGCCGCGCCGGGGTTGTCCACCAGCCGGTAGCCCTCGGTGTCGGCAAACATGTCTTTTAACACCTGCGACGGTTTGGCCGAATGGGTATTGTTGTTAAATTCGACCGGACCGACGTAGACGTTAGCCTTTTCCTCAACCGCGGGAACCGGAGCAGCGGGCTGAGCCGCCGGCTGAACGTTTTCGGCAGTCACCGGCGTCGGCGCCGTCGCCGGCATTTCCGGTTCGACTTCCGCCGTCGGCCGTGTTTCGTTTGCAGAGGCATTCGTTTCGACCGCTTCCGGCGTTTCGGCCGGCGGCGGAGGCAGTTCGCCCAACGACATTTCTTCGTTTTCGGACAACGCGTCGTCCGAGGCGGCGGTCTCTTCCGTTCCGGCGGCCGGCGACGGCGCGCTTTCTTCCGCCTTCACCTCTTCCCCGCCGCCGTAAACGACCGGCAACGCGTTTTCACCGCCCGGCAAAATCTCCGTGCTCAAAGCGGTTTCCGTTTCCGCCGCTTCGGCGGCCTGCCGTTCCTGTTCCAGTTCTTCGGGACCGCTGTAAAGAACCTCCGCGTCGGGTTCGGCCGGCACGGCCGGCTCCAGCTCGTCTTCTTCGGTCAGCACCTCTTCTTCAATGCCGGCCGCTTCCTTAATGTCATATTCCGGCGCCGGAGTATTGGGAGAATAGTTGGCAACCACGGTGTCAATGTCCGAAGCCAAAAGGGCGCCGGTAACCTTGACGCACAGTTCCTTGTCGTTCTGACTGGTGGTGCGCACCATCAGGTCCCGCACATAATTGTCAACCAGATTGTAAACGATCACGTTAAAATCGTGTTCCAGCATCCGGGAACGCACGTCCGCCAGATTTTCCACCTGACTGACGGCCTTGTAACTGGCTTTGTCCGTCACCCTCACCCGGATGCTTGACTTTGACTGCCCGGGCACGAACTTTTCACAGGCTTCGCCCTTGATTTTGACAATGTCCGCCGTGCGCGCGGAAAAAGCCAGCACCCCGAACAAAGCCACCGATGCAACCAATAAACCCGCTTTCAATTTACCACCAACTTCTGTCATCATTTTGAACCTGACGGATGCTTTCCATCCAGCTGCCTACTTCATTGCCGCCTTTGTCCGACAGCACCATTTTATATTGCAGAACGTCGCCCGGCACGTCTTTGACGTTCAGCCGGCTGACCGTAATGTCCAGCCAATAGTCGGCGTCTTCCCGCACGTTGACCAGGGTGAAAGCTTTTGAGCCTTCGATAATTTCCCTCGTCACCTGCCGGGAATGATAAAAACCGTCGGGAATATGCGCGGCACCGGCCTTTTTGATCTGCATGACGTAAAGTTTCGGGGGCATCGGCTTTTCATAAATTTCGGTCGTCTGGTCGAGCATTTTGTTGGTTACCCGCGCGGCGATCACCGAATACATCTGCGGCGCGGAAGTTTCCTCATAAAGGTTGCTCAAACCGTAAGGCGTTTCGGTAACGAAACGCGGCCGCGGCGCCTGCTCTTCCCGCTCAGGCTGACGGGGAAACATATTCTGCCAGGTGGTGCATCCGGCCAAGGCGCCGGCTGCCAGGACAACAAACATTTTTTTCATGAGTTTTTAGCCTTCCTTTATGAAACAAGTCGTAAGCGGAGTATACGCAATAATTATTATTTTCTCAATCAAATTTTTGCCGTCCGCGGAATTTTTGACAGTTTTATTGCTTTTATTTTTTTTATGCTTTATATTCGGCGTCAGATTTTCAACCGACAAACAAGGCGCTGACAAATGGTTCTCACTTTTACGGTCATTTTGCTCGGGCTGCTTCTGCTGATCCCGCCTTTGAAAAAAAACAGCTTTTACATGGTGCACGCCGGGCTGGTCATTCTGGCCGCCTATTATGTGGAAAACCGCTGGTTTACGGTCACCCCCTTTCATCCCAAAACCCTGCTTCTGTTCCTCGTTTTTCAGCTGGCCTCGATCAACCTCGTCACCTTTGTCGCCTACGGCGTGGACAAACGGGCGGCGCAGAAAGGCGACTGGCGGGTGCCGGAAAGCAACCTGCATACGCTTGAGTTTCTCGGCGGCTGGGCGGGCGCCCTTCTGGGGCAGAAGTTCTTTCACCATAAGTCGAAGAAAAGAAGCTACCAGACCTTTTTCTGGATGATGATGCTGTTTGAAGCCGCGCTTGTTTTCGTCATTTTAAGATTTTTACACATAATTTAGGACTATCATGAAAACAAAAGACTTTCTCCTGGAACCGGAACCGCAGCAAAAACTGAAATTTTCCGACCATTACCGGCAGATGTGGCCGTTTGTCAAACCTTACTGGATACGGGCGCTGCTCGCAATCCTGATCTGCATTCCCGTCGGCGCGCTCGACTCGGTGATCGCACTGGCCTTAAAGCCCTATATGGACAATGTGCTGGTGGACAAGAACACCGCTTCGCCGATCTACATTCCGGTCCTTATCGTCGCCTTTACCACCGTGCAGGGTTTTCTCAACTACGCCGCCACCTATCTCAACACCTGGGTCGGCACCCGCATCAACCACGATCTGAAACGGGCCTTGTTTAAAAAACTGATGAGCTTTGAACCTTCCTTTTTCGACAGGAATCCGTCGGGCGTTATCATCCAGCGCTTTGCCGGCGACGCCGACACCGCCTGTCTGGGACTGCTCGACAATCTGAAACTTTTCGTTTCCCGCTTTTTTTCCTCCCTGTCGCTTATCGCGGTGCTTATTTACAATTCCTGGCAGCTTTCGATCATCGCCATCGTGGTGCTGTTGTGCGCCTTGCTGCCGCTGACACAGGTCAAACGCCGCATCAAGGGGCTGATCAAGGACACCATCAACCGTTCTTCCTGCATTCTGACGCATTACAACGAATGCCACGCCGGCAGCAAAACCATCGCTTCCTACAACCTGCAGGAAAGAATGTACGGCCAGTTTAACGAAATTTTGCGCACGCTGTTCAAACTGACAATGAAAATGGTCAAAAAAACCGGCTGGATGACGCCGCTTATGCATGTGGTGGTTTCCATCGGCGTCGGCGCTGTCATCGGCTACGGCAGCTACCTGATCGTCAACGGCACCATCACTTCGGGCAACTTCGTATCTTTCATCACCGCCCTGATCATGCTCTATACCCCGATCAAGGGAATCGGCAAAAATTTCAACAACGTGCAAATTTCCTTTCTGGCAATCGAACGGATTACCGACGTGCTCGACCTTGAATCCGACATAAAAGACAAAGACAACGCGCTGGAGCTGAAAACCGTTCAAAAGGAAATCAAATTTGACCACGTCAATTTCGAATATCAGGAAAACGTACCGGTGCTGCGCGATATCTGTCTGAACGTCAAAGCCGGCTCGACGGTGGCGCTGGTCGGCAATTCCGGCGGCGGCAAAACCACCATCGTCAACCTGCTGCCCCGTTTTTACGACGTCAAAGGCGGCAGTGTGTCCATTGACGGAACCGACGTCCGCGACTATTCGCTGCAATCGCTGCGCGACAAAATCGCCGTCGTTTTCCAGGACAACTTCCTGTTTTCGGGCACCATCCGCGACAACATCCTGCTCGGCAAACCGGACGCCGGCGACGAAGAAGTTCAAAAGGCGCTCGAAATGGCCTATCTCGACGACTTTGTCCGCGAACACGAAAAGGGTCTGGACTGCGACATCGGCGAACGCGGATCGGCGCTCTCCGGCGGACAGCGGCAGCGGCTGGCAATTGCCCGCGCGCTGGTCAAAGATGCGCCGATCGTCATTTTGGACGAAGCGACCTCGGCCCTTGACAACCGCTCGGAAGCGGTGGTGCAGAAGGCAATTGACAACCTGATGCAGGACCGTACCGTATTTGTCATCGCGCACCGGCTTTCCACCATCCAGAACGCCGACCTGATCGTCGTTTTAAACAACGGCGAAATCGTTGAAACAGGCACCCACGACGAACTGATGGCAAAAGAAAACGGCGCCTACAAAAACCTTTACGAAGCCCAGTTCAAAAGCAAGTAAAATCCCGCCGGCTTTATATCCGCCGCTTCCGACTTCCCCGCCCGGCCGCACAGGCTCAAGGGGGACGGAACGGCAAACCCGGCTCAGACATTTCCCGGCAAACCGGAATTCAACCGGCTGCAAAGCTTGGATTTGACCATGATCAAAGGCGCGGGGCAGTGTTGTCCCGGCACCAAGGCATTCAGCCCCATACCTTCCAAGTCCCCAAGGTTTTCCGCGAGGAATGCAATCAACGGAAAAAAACGGCACACCGGGCTTTGACGACATTTTACGTTTTTCCGCCGCCCAGCCACACCGCTGCCTTTTTTTCAGGAAAAATCCGCCCGCGGTTTATTCGTACAGACCGGGAAGCAGCCGCTCGTCCCCTTTTTTGCGCTTTGCGCGGCGTTTGTCGGCAGCGGCAAAAGCTTCCATAAACGCCGCCGGGTTATAGTCTTCCCCGCGGCCGGAATAAAGCGCCTTTTGCAGTTTTTGCAGTTCACCGGCAAACGCCCGGTCGTCCGCAAGCGCGGCGACGTCGTCAAGATTGCGGACTTCGGCGTCGGGAAAAGCCTTTCTCGCCCAGGCCAGCACATTGTCGCGGACGGCGCGCAGGTCATTGCCGCGAACGGCTTTGGCAACGCTAACCGGCTTTTCGGACTTTTTCTCCGTTTCCGTTTTCCGGGAATGTCGTCCGAGAACAAACCAGACAACCGTCATGCTGACGGCAATGCCGCCGGCAAACGCCGCCAGCAGATACCATAAAAGCGGTGCGGAAGCGGTTTGAACCGGGACGGACACCGTTTCTCCGCCGGCAGGAACGGCAGGCGCTTTCGTTTCCGCCGCCGGAACGGCTGCCGCCGGCACCGCCGCCGCTCCCGGCGCAATATTGACGACAACCGCCGGCAGCACCGCCTTTTCCATTTTGCGGGTGTTGACGTTATACCAGTTGACGGCAATTTCGGGAATCGTCACCCGGCCGCTTTTCTCCGGAATGTAAACGGTTTTTATTTTCATTACCGAAACCACGTCGTCGCCTTTGACTTCGCTGCGGGTTATCGGCTTTTCCGGATACTGCTTCATCCCGCCGACTTCGGGAAAACGAATTTCCGGCAGCTGGGTGTCGATTACGCCGGTAACCCGGAGATAGACTTCCCGGCTGACGGCCTCGCCGCTTTTAAATGCCGGCATTTTCTGCTGCCAGTCGGAGTAAATTTCCGCCTTTTTGGCCGGCAGCCACCAGTTGCCGTTGTTTGCCGCAGGAATTTTTCCCACCTTGATGTCGATCGGCCGGGCTTTAAGTACAATCGGCACCCGGCGGCCGAACATGTCCAGTCCGAAAGCGTCGTCGTTCAGTCCGCTGAAAGCGCCGAGCAGACGCTGCATGGAGTTCCGACCGGCATCGGGATCGGCATAATAACCGTCAAAACGGACTTCGGGAATCACCAGATTGCCGCTTTTCTGCGGAAACAGGGCGTACTTAAAGGTAATTTCCCGTTCTTCCACACCGTCTTTCAGGCGGGTGGAAATGACCGGATCGCCGAGCGCGCGAATGATCCATTCGTCGGCATTTTCGCTCAGAAACTGCGGGGCGTTGCCCTGCAGGGCCTCTTTGGCGGTAATTTTAAAGGTATAGTTGATTTGCTGCTGAACCAGCGGATCGGAATTGCTGATGCTGCGGCTGACGGAAAATTTCGGCGCCGCGGGTTTTCCGTCCTTCGCCGGCGGCAACCCGTCGGCGGCAACGACCTTAAGAGTGATCGGCCGACTTTCCGCTTTGCCGACGGAAAGCGGCGGAATGGTAAAGGCGCCGGTTCGGTCGGCCGCCATCGTCACGTTCCAGATATAAAGTTTTTTCATTTTCCCGTTGGTATAAATCCCCTTATAGGAATTGGACACCATGTAAACGGTAAAATCGCGGTTGAGCGGCGAAAAATCCGGTTTTTCGCTGCCGGGATCGCCTTCATACTCCAGACTGAGAACAAAAGTTTCCCCCACCGGCACCGGATTGCGGTTGAGTTTTGCCGTCAGCGTACCCGCGGCAAATGCCGGCGCAGCAATGAAAAAATTCAGAATCAGAAGCCAAATCCACTTTTTCATAGTCAGTTATCCTTATAACGGTTTTTCTGATATTCTTTGAGAATAAAGGCGCGAAGCAGACCGCCGGCGTCTTCGGGAATGTCGCGGAACTGCTGTTCCCTGGCCTGCGCGGCCTCGCTGTAGCCCTCGCCGTCCCGGTCATTCTTTTCTTCACCGGCGGCGGCCGCTTTCGCTTCCGCTTCGGTCGGCGCGCCCCGTTCTTCGGGCTGCGGCGCCGTCTGCCGGCGCTCGTTTTCGCCGCCGTTTTGCTCATTGCCGTCCGAGGACTGCGGCTGCTTGTTTTCGCTGCCGGCCTCTTCCTCACCGCTGCCGCCGGAAGCGGAAGACTGCTGCGGCTGCCGGTTCTGCTCTTCGTCGCCGCCGTCCGGCTGCTCGCCGGAAGCCGCGTCATTCCCGTTCTGTCCGCCGTCGTTTCCCGCCGAAGACTGCTGCTCCCGTTTGTCCTGATCCTGTCCGCCGCCCGAGGACTGCTGCTGTTGCTGCTGTTGTTGTTTCTTCAAATATTCCAGGTTGAACCTGGCGTCTTCATGTTCCGGCGCCGTTTCAAGGACTTTTTCATAACTTTTGATCGCTTCCTCTATTTTGCCGCTTTTGGCCAGCGCGTTGCCCCGGTTATAAAGGCTTTCGGCATCGCTGCCGGCAAAATGTTTTAACGCCTCTTCAAAATTACCGGCGCGGTAGTAAGAAGACGCCTTCCAGGCCGGATCCCGGAAACTCGCCGCCGCCCGTTCAAACTCCTGCCGTTCAAAAGCCCTCATCCCTTCCTGATCGTCGTTAAGGAAAAAACCTGCTTCGGCCGAACCGGCAAAAGCCAGCAGCAGAACCACCGAAAGAATCCCCCGGCGGAAAAAATAAAGCGCGCAAAACAACGGAACAATCAGCAGATAATAACCGGCGTCCTCCCAGATTTCCTTTTCGTTTTCACTCTCCGTCAGCTTCCGGCCGCCGTTTTGCGCCAGCCAGGACGACAGCCGCGGCAGTCCGGAAACGACGCTGACATAAGCGCCGCCGCCCTTTTCCGCAATCATTTTCAGCTTTTCCGATCCGGCGGCGGCAACGTCAACCACGCTCACCCGATAACCTTTGGCATAGGCGCCGGCGGCGGAGATCATCGCCAGATTGAAATCCTGACCGACGTCGGCCGCCAGCACCACGATATTGCCCTTGTCACGGCCGGATTCCCGCAGCCGTTTGACCGCATAGTCCAGCGCCCGGTCCAGGCGGTCGCCGTTTTCCGGCACGATGTCGGGCGTCACCGCCCGCAGCAGATTGTCAATTACCCGTCCGTCTTCGGAAAGCGGGCTGATCAGAAACGGTTCATTGGTATAAACGACCAGCCCGCTCTCCGTGCCGGAAAGCGTTTTCAGCAGGTCGGAAACGGCATATTTGGCCCGCGCCAGACGGTTGGGCGTCACGTCGGTTTCATCCATGTCGGAAGAAAGGTTCAAAAGAAACATAACCGGATTTTCCGGCGTAAAAACCGGAATTTCCCTTTTCTGCCAGCTGGGACCGGCCAGCGCGACGATCGCCCCCAGCATGCCGGCCAGCAACAGCCCCGCGGTCAGACTGCGCTGACGGGAAGAGCCCCTGACCAGCAGAAAGTCCAGCAGCTTCCGGTCACAGACGCTTTCCCAGGCAGAGACGTTCTTCATCCCGGCAAAAAAGCGGAAACAGCCGGCCAGCGGCACCGCCGCCGCCAGCAGCCACCACGGGCGAAGGAAATGAAAAGCGCTTAAGAACTCTTCCATCTAAATTCCCTTTCTTCTCAAAAACACGGTCAAAAACGACAGCAGCAGCGCCGCCGACAGCGGCCAGTAAAACAGGTCTTTCGCCTCGCGCACGAACTGGTCTTCGTTTGCGCTCGGTTCCAGACGGTCGATTTCGGCATATATTTTCTGCAGTCCCTCGGTATCGCCGGCGCGGAAATAGTTGCCTTTGGTTTCTTCCGCCAGCCGTTTCAGCCCTTCCTCGTCAATGCCTCCCGGCATTGCGATCCGCATGCCGAAAAGGGAACGGACAAAGGCGTTTTCGGCGCCGACGCCGATGGTATAGACTTTGACCTTTTCGTTGCGCGCCAGGTTTATCGCCTGCGCCATGCTCAGACTGCCGTCGTTGTTTTCGCCGTCGGTCAGAAGAATGATGATGCGCTCTTCGCTGCCGCCGCTTTCGCGGATGCTTTTCAGGGCCAGGCCGAGCGCGTCGCCGATTGAGGTCGAATTGCCGGCCATGCCGGCGTCCATCGAACGCAAAATCTCGCGCACGGACTGCCGGTCAAAAGTGACCGGCGACTGAAGATAGGCGCGGGTGCCGAACAGCACCAGTCCGATTCTGTCGTTTTTGCGCCGTTTGATAAAATCGTCGGCGGCCAGCTTGACAGCCGTCAACCGGTCGATCCGCCGGCGGTTTAAGACAAAGTCAGGCTCCCGCATGGAAGTGGAAATGTCCATCACCAGCATAATGTCGCGGCCGTAGTCCCTGATCCTCACCGGTTCGCCCAGCCACTGCGGCCGAGCGGCGGCAGCCGTCAGAAAAAGCCAGACCAGACACAGCCACCAAAACGCGGGAGAAGTTTTTTCCCCGCCGGCGGCGGCAGCGCGCCACATGCCGCCCGAACGGATGCTGATGTCGGCAATGTCCCGCAAAAACGGCACTCTCAGGGCGTCGCCGTGCAAGCCCTTAACCGGCGGCAGAAAACGCCGCACCAAAAACGGCAGCGGCAGCAGCAGGAACATCAGCGGACAGGCAAAGAGAATCATAAGTTTTCTCCAATCCAGTTTTGGCAGAAACGGTAAAGTTCGGCCACGTCTTGGTCGTCATACGCTTTGGAATCGGCGCTGATATAAGGCGCGTCAAGCAGCAGACGGGCGGTTTTGCCGGAAATTTTTTCTTTTGCGTGGCGGTTCAGGAACTCGATCCATTCCATGCCGAAAAGCGCCGCCGCCGTCTTATATTTGTACACGCAGATGCGCCTTAATATTTCCGACATTCTGACCGCCGACCCCAGATCCGGCCGGCGGGCTGCGGCAAGCAGCTTCAGGGCATAGCGCTTTTTGCTTCTTTGCAACAGGAAACGCGTCAGCCACGCCAGCAAAACGGCCGCCGCCAAAACGCCGGCCAGCACCCACCAGCCGTAAGCCAACGGGAAAAACGATATGTCGCCGGAAGGCAGATGAATGTCGCGCAATTCGGGTAAATTATCCTGCATAATCCAAGCCTTTCTTTTTTCTTCCCTTAAATTTAAGTTTTAATCGCGCAAATATCAAGACTTGATTATATGTAAAGAAAAACCCGGCGGATCCGCCGGGCAAAAAGTCAGGCCGCGCTTTTGGCGATCTGTTCGATCAAAACGGTAATATTGGTAATGAAAATCTTAACCGAAATGGCCAGCAGAATAATGCCGAAAAACTTTTGCAGCATATAAATAAAGCTCGGTCCCAGCTTTCGCTCGATCAGCTTGGCCAGGCGGATCACCACGAAAACGACGCCCATGTTGGCGGCGATCGCCAGCAAAACGTTGATGTCGGCAAACTGCGCGCGAATCGACAACAGGGTGGTCAGCGCGCCGGCGCCGGCTATCAGCGGAAACACCAGCGGCACGAAGACGGAATCTTTCGGTGTGTCGGGGCCTTCGCGGAAAATTTCAATGTCGAGGATCATTTCCATGGCCATCACGAAGATAATAAGCGAACCGGCAATCGCAAACGACGACATGTCCAGCTTGAACAAATGAAGAAAAAATTCTCCGATGTAGAAAAAACCGATAAACATCAGAAAAGACCACAAGGCAATTTTGCCCGCACGGATTTTTTTGCCCTTTCTTTTCAGCTTCAAAATGATCGGCACCGACCCCAAAACGTCGATAACCGCAAACAAGACGACAAAAGCGCTGACAAACTGGCGCATGCTGAATTCCGAAAACATGTTCAAAGCCCCCCGAAAAAAAATTTAAAGATGCTTTTTCTTAACACATAAAATCGTGTCGTCAATCTTTTTCAGTCGTAGAAGGCAGAATTTTTGTTAATCGTGTAAACATCTGAATTTTCCGGCAGATTGTACCAGACATACATCAGGTTGCGGTCGGGACAGCCGCGGCGGCACCAGCCGTCAAACGAACCGATCACCTGCCGCCCGAGCGGGAACGGGAAAACCCGGCGAATCGTGTTGTCGATTTTTTGCGACAGCGGAGAGGAAAAAGACGGCGAACCGACGATATTCATCACTACCGCGCCGTCCGGGGCGCTTCTTGCCTTCACCCGGGCAAAATATTCGACGGTAACCAGGTCAAGCGGAATGATATGGCGGCTGGAATAGGTGTCGAGCACGATCAGGTCAAACAATTCTCCGCTTTCCTTCAGGAACTGGTTGGCGTCCTGGACGACAAACTTTTTATTGTCCCCCAGTTTTTCCGGCAGGAAATGTTTTTCCGAAACGTCTTTCAGCGAGGCGTCGACGTCAACATAGGTATAACGGTTGAAGTCATCATTCAGCCCCATGGTAAAGCCGCCGGCGCCGATAATGAGTATCTTCTTCGGCGTACCGGTTTGCGGCAGCCGGGAGATGAAATTGTCCTCAACAAAGCGCACGTAACCGAAACGAAATTCCGGATCTTCCGACACTTTCGAAGCACCGCCGCCGTTCATCATCATTATTTTCGAACGGCCGTCGTCGGCTTCTTCCACCGAAATCGTCGACACCGCGTTGTTTTCGACGATATGGTACACCTCAAACAGCAGGCGGTCGCGGTTAAGCGAAAACGCCGCCAGCATGATGAAAAGCATCAGGACGATTTGCCGGCTGCCCAGCAGCCACGCGGTCAGAAGCGCCGCCGCGGCAATCAGCATCACCGTATGGTTGACGCCGATAAAAGGCATTAAAACCAACGTGGTCAAAATCGATCCCAACACCGAACCGACGGTGTCTACCGCCATGATCCGCCCGGTGTTGTTACGGTCAAAACGGTGCAGATAGCGGCTTAAAACCGCGGTAACCTTGCCGAACAAATAAGGCGCCGCCGACAACAGCAGCAGCGAATAAACAAAAGTCTGCGCCACGTTTGAGCGAATCCCCAGCCCGTTCATCGCCCAAAAATAAAGATCTATCAGAATATAAGAGGAAGCCAGCACCGACATCAGCGCGATAACGATAAAATCCGGCGCCAGAACCTGCCGGATGCGGTTGCGGCGAATCGACACCGTCGAGCCGCGGTAATAGCCGAGCGACATAAACGCCAGCAGCACCCCGATGATGATTGAGGCGGTGACTGCGGTGGAACCGACAAAACCGCTCAACTGGCGCATAACCGCCAGTTCCAGCGACAAACTGGCAAAACCGCCGGCAAACACCGCGCCGAACAAAACGTATTTTAACTTGGCCTTTGCGGACATCTCCGCCCTCCCGTCAGTACAGTTCCGATTATCAAGCTATAGCGGCAACCGCCCTTTTTAGCAAGAAATTTCCGCCGGCGGACGGATTTATGCGCTTGACCTTAAGAGATAAAGATTATAACTTGGGTTTGTGGGCATTTGCCAATGAGGGAAGTCATGCGAACGGAAACCAGACTAGCAAAATATCAGGAACGGCTGAAAAACGCCCCTCGGCCGCGGCGTTTTTCGCCCGGCGCATTCGTTTTCAACTCCTTTTACTATCTTTTTGCCGGCATGCCCGGGTGGTTTGCCCTGTATTTTTTCGGCGGGCTGTTTCTGATGACCGCCGGTTTTGTCCTCACCCGCAGTCTGTGGGTTGTGCCGGCAGTGATGGCGGCGTCAAGAATCGTCGGCGCCCTGACCGCCGACCGGCTGTATTACCGCCACATGCGCGCATTCATTGAAAGAAACCAGGACGTCAATTACAGCAAACCGGTAATCTTTTATCTGCTGCCCGTTCGCCGGCTGGTTGCCGCCTCGGTTTTGAGCGGCGGCCTGTTTGAGCTTTACTGGCTATACAAAAACTGGAAAGCCGTCCGCGAAGACGCCAAAGACAACGAAATCCGTCCGGCCGTTTACGGCTGGTTGCTGGGACCGTTTTTTGTCTGGCCACTGTTTAAAATTATCAGAATCAACCTCAAACGCAGCAAAACCGAAGGCAAAAGGTTTGTGCCGCCGGCCGTCGGCTATACGGCATGTTTCTGGCTGCAGATCGCATGTGCCGCGGCGGCTTCCGTTTTCGTTCTGCCGGCGGCGGGAACGTTTGCCGTCTGGGGCATTTATCTCGGCGCCTGGGCGGCCGGACTGACGTTTCTGTCATCCATACAGAAACGCATCAACTTTCACGACCGCAAAAGCAACCACAAACTGGAGCTCCCTGCCCGCTGGCAAAAAACGGAAATCGCCGTGGTCATCGTCGGCCTACTGCTTAACTGCGGCTTGTTTTTCATCCGCCTGCCGGCCGAGCAAAACGACGAAAATCTCGGGCTGGCGCTCGGCAGCACTTATCGGATGATGGAAGGCTATGCCGGATTTTGCCGCAAACAGGGTTACGAGATGACCCGTTTTCCGCAGGTTTATGCCGAATATTTCCGCCCCGAACTGGAAACAATCAACGCCAAACTGAAACCTTACGGCCTGACCATGGAACAAGCCTGGGAATTTTTCCGGGTCAGGCTGAACAATGTGATGGACGACAGCATCATGAGCGAATTCATGACCTTAAAGCCGGCCATCATCGAACTTATCGTCAAACAATACAAAGCGGAAAAGATCGACAACTTTGACGAAAACGTCGCCCGCGAATATTTGGAAAAGGAAATCACCCTGCCGGTGCTTTGTTCGGAAACCGACAACAACGCCCGCGTTATCATCGACAACAACGAAACCTATAAAAAATTTTTCCGCGAAACAGTTCAAAAAATAAAGTAGAAAACCTGCACCTCTGCAAGGAACATCAGTAAAAAAAGGACTCTCCCGGCCGCACGGCCGGGGGGTTTCGACACACGAAACACACCGCGAAACGAAACTCCCCTTATCCGGGACTCTTCCGCACGCGTTTTCTGCCGACGTCAAACAGACGGACGAACCCGAACAACAGCCAAAGCTCCCGGTTTCGGCTTCTCTTTATCGTCAGCAGCGGCAGCAGGCCGAACAGCCTGATCTTTACCGTTTCCTGCATCTTCGCTTCCGCCGCCGCCCAGAGTTCAGGATTGTCCCGACGGACAAAATTCTGAATGCGGATACTGGCATCCCTCATTTTTTCCCTTTGCAAATGGGAGGTGTTGCCTTCGTGGTTACGGTAGGCAAAAAGGACTTCCGGAAGATTGGCAAAACGGGTTTTGGAAAGCAGACGGCACCACAAGGCATAATCTTCCGCCGGCGTATAGTCGTTTTCATAACCGATGTTATGTTCGACCAAAACCGATCTGCGGATCATCGACGCCGGATGGCAGATACAGCAACTGTTGACCATGATTTCTTTAATTTCCGCATCTTCCGCAGGAAAACGGCTGACCTTATTTTCCGTGCCGAGAATCCGGTACCAGCAGCCGACCACTCCGACTTCCGGATGGGCGTCCAAAAAAGCCGCCTGTTTTTCAAGCCGTTCGGGCAGAGAAACGTCATCATGGTCAAAAACCGCCAAATATTCGCCCCGGGAAAGCCCGATCAATTTGTTTCTCGACAACGAAATTCCCAGATTCCTGTCATTTTGCCAATAGCGAATACGCTTGTCATCGTAAGAGTTAATCACCTTTTCCACGTTATCGTCCGTTGACGCGTCATTTAAAATGAGAAATTCAAAATCCGCGCAGGTTTGGGCAAGAATGCTTTCCACCGCCTCACGCAAATAGTTCTCCGGCGTATTGTAAACCGGCATAAGAACAGAAATTTTGGTCATAAAAATTCTCCCGGCAAAATTCAAATTATCAAAAGTTTAAACAAAAAAAAGCGAGATGACAAGAGACATACGCATTGGCGGTGCAGAATCAGAAAAGGCCCCGGAAACTTTCCGGAGCCTTTTCTGATTGGTGGGTGTGACAGGGATCGAACCTGTGACCCCTACGATGTCAACGTAGTGCTCATACCGCTGAGCTACACACCCGTTTGACAAATCATGTGTACTGTTTAGCTTATCCGATTTAATTTGGCAAGAGTTTTTTTTATCGTTCGGACGTTTTTTTCAATTTTCCCCGCTTAGGCGCCGCCGTTTTTGTTATCAAAAAGTTAATCTTTTCTTAGTATTATGATTTTCCAACAGGATCCAGGAGCAGTCATGACAGAGAAGAAAATTGATTTTAAGGTTGATTATTCCAAACTGAACATCATCAGCGAGCACAACACCAAAGAACCGCGCTATCCGATGGTGCTTTCGGTGCCGCACAGCGGACGCGTCTTTCCGCAGGAGTTCCTCGACCGTGTCGACGTCAGCTTAAACGAACTACGCAGCAACGAAGACCCCTTTGTCGACGAACTGGTAATGGAAGCCTCCAACCTCGGCATTCCGATGGTGGCGCTCAACATCGGCCGGGCCTTCATCGACGTCAACCGGGACGCGATCGAAATCGACCCGGCAATGTTTTATAACTACCCCGAACAGGAAATGATGATCGGCAACAAACGCTGCCGGGTCGGACTCGGACTGTTTCACCGCATTACCGCGGGCCGCAAAAACATTTACGACGGGCTGCTTAACTACCACGAAGCCGAAGAACGGATCCAAAACGTCTATAACCCTTACCACGCGCATCTGCAAAAGCTGATCGACCGCACCGCCAAAAAATTCGGCTTCTGTCTGGTGCTCGACTGCCACTCAATGCCGTCAAAAATCTGCAACATCATGCAGGACAACCGGCAGATCGAGTTCTGCCTCGGCACTTTGTTTGAACAAAGCTGCCCGAGCGAGATGTACGAGTTCTTCATGCAGCATTTGAAACAAAAATACAATGTCAGCCTCGACTGCCCCTATTCCGGCGCGCATATCAGCTTCAACTATTGCCAGCCGCGCAAAAACATTTACACTTTGCAAATGGAAATCAATCGCAGCCTTTACGAAGACGAGGCTGTGTATAAAAAGAACCAGAACTTTCAATACGTTAGTTCCGACATTTGCGCCGCAATCATAGACCTGGCCAATTTTTTGCTGGATTTTAAAAAATAATTATGTTATAAACCCTTCTGTTTTTAATGCTTTATGGCTTTGGGCCGTTATGTATAAACTGCCCCCGGTTTTTTGTTTTTAGACCAACCGCTGCCTTAAGCGGACTGAAATCGGCCGCCGGCCTGAGGGATGTTCGTGGCAGCCCGGGGAAACAGAGGGATACTGCTGGAAGTATCAATTTTTTATGTATTTTCTCACATTGCTGATGTTGCTTCTGCCGATTTCGGCAAATGCGCAGGAGATTGCGCCTGTCGACGAAGGTTTTATCTGTATGGACGCAACCACCAGAGCGGAAGAAAAACATCAGATCCAAAAATATCTGCTGACGTCAATCTCTACGGTGGAAACCGGCAAATGGAACAAAACCGCTCAGCAGAAAATGGCTTGGCCGTGGACCATCAACGTACGCGGAAAAGGTCATTATTACAAAACCAAAGAAGCTGCCGTGGCCGCGGCAAAAGCGTTGCGCAAACGCGGCATCAACAATTTTGACGTCGGCTGCATGCAGATCAACATGCGCTTTCACGGCAAGGAGTTTGCCAGTCTGGAAGACGCTTTCGACCCGGAGAAAAACGTCGAATATGCCGCCCGCTTCCTGAAAAGGCTGTATGACCGCCGTCAGGACTGGATGAAAGCGGCAACGGATTATCATTCGAGAAGGCCGGCCAAGGCGCAGGCTTACAAAAAAAGACTGCTGGCATCGCTTGAGACCGTCAAAAAAGGCCACCAGACTTATCTGGCCATGTATGCGGCCGAAAAACAGGCGACGGAAGAAAAACTGTTTGCCGCGCGTGCCGAAGAACCGAAAACCAAGCGCAGCTGGCTGAGCCGTCTGCTGTGGGGCGACGATGACGAAGGCAAACAAGACGTCAAACTTTCCTGGCGGGGATAACAGGCAATGCAGGTCGACAAAATTTCACGCGAATATCATGTCAAAAGTTACGAATGCGACCGCAACGGAACTTTGCGCCTGCTGACGCTGATGAACATTTTTCAGGACACGGCCGACACTCATGCTTCGCTTCTCGGCGTGGGAATCGAACATTGTCTGGCCCACGGTCTGGCTTGGGTCGGTTCCAATTACCAGATAGAAATCGAACGCATGCCCGCCTGGCATGAAAAGATTACGGTCGAATCGTGGCCGGCGGCGGAAAAGAAACTCGGCGCCGTCCGCGACTTTGTCATCAGGGACGAAAAGGGAATGCCGATTATCCGCGCTTCCAGTCAGTGGGTTTTGATAGACTTTGTCAAAAAAAGACCGGTCTCGCTGCGCGACAACCTGCCGCAATACCGGGTTATCGACGAACGCGCGCTGGAAACCGATTTTGCCCGGCTGCCGGAACCGGCAAGAGAAGACCATCGTGAAATTTTTAAAGTGCGTTATGACGACATCGACGTCAACCATCATGTCAACAACGCCGTTTATCCGTTGTGGGCGACGGAGGCGGTGCCGGCCGATTTCCGCCTGAAGCATACGCCGGCAGCATTGGAGATCGCTTTTAAGAAAGAAGGACTGTTCGGAGAGGAAGTTGTTATCCGCACCGAAATTGACGGGCTTGTCACCCTGCACGGCATTTACGCCGACGATGACAACAGGGAACTGGCAAAAATCCGTATCCGCTGGAAATAAGGACTTAGTCCGGAGAAAACCGGCCAAAACCCGCATCCGCCGAAAATAAGGACTTAATTCGGGAAAACATTTTCGGAAACAAAAAACACCGCTTTTGAAAGCGGTGTTTTTTTAATCTCAGCGACTGCCTGAACAGCCGCTATTTCCGGACGTAAACGGAAATGTCTTCGTCAAAAGCGCTTTCGACGTCGCCGAATTTGAAAGCTATTTCCGAATAGAAGACATATCCCCAGGCCGGTTTTCCGTCAACAACGTCGTCTGCCGGCGCCGACAAGCGAAAACTGTCGCGAAATTCCTCAAAACGGTAATGCGGCATTTCGTGTCTGGTTACATTGTCATCATAGACCGGAACCATATCCCTGAACTCGTATGTCAGCGTAAAATAGTTATACGTAATGACATAAGACTGATGACAAACCCGGCTGCGAATGTATTCCGTCGGCGAACCTTCGGCCGTCTCTTCCGTTTCTCCCGAAACAACGGCAGCCTTTTCCCTGACGATATTCGCATCCGGCAGAACCTTATATTTCTTGGACTCGCTGTTCAGTTCAACCCGAACCGAGCAATCGTTGACATAAGTTTCTTCCGTCACTTTTCCGTCGGACCAGCTCTGTCTGACTTTGATCCAGGACTGGTAATACACTTCCGACAGAGCGCCGAAAATTCCGGATTGCAAAACGTCTTTTCCCTCGTCAAGCACTTCCGATTCAACAATGCAGGGTGCCGTCCCCAAATTGCGCCGCAATTCGATTTTGGCGGTCAGGGTATAGGTCTTGCCGTTGAAATCAAGCGAAATCGAA